>QWCN01001750.1_pt1 | contig 31583 bp, 26 predicted proteins | sample 1972711 | NCBI WGS metagenome assembly QWCN01 (sample SAMN09866707, study PRJNA288562) | Human gut metagenome isolate term1_stool, whole genome shotgun sequencing... | isolation source: gut | host: Homo sapiens | place: USA: California
ATGCCCGGCCCCTACGGGGTGGTGGAAGGGTGAGCGGGTGCCGGCCGGGAACGGGCAGGCGGAGGGGTCAAGACCCCTCCCTACGATGCGGAAGGTCAGAGGGTGGTTATGGGAAAGCGCGCGGGCCGGGCATGCCCGGCCCCTACGGGGGTGATGGTGGAGGGAGCGGTGTGTTTTCCACATTCGGCACACATGAATGTGGAAAACACTTGCAATTTCTACCTTATTATAATAGTATAGAGGCAACATACTTGAAACGAGGTCCTGTCATGATCCTGGCATTGAATATCGGCAACTCCAATATTACGTTTGGCGGGTATACGCCGGACGGCAAGCTGGTGTTTTCGTCGCGGCTGTTTGCGGACACGGCGCTGAGCAGTGATGAGCTCCTGTACAAAATCGTAAACATGCTGGCGCTGTACGGGGCGGAGCCGCAGCAAATCACGGCGGTCATCTTTTCCAGCGTGGTGCCGGCGCTGACGCCGCGGCTGCGCGAGGCCCTGCACAAGATGTGCGAGTGCCAGATCATGGAGGTCGGCCCCGGGCTGAAAAGCGGGGTGCGCATCCGCATGGACAACCCGGCCCAGCTGGGCGGCGAGCTGCTGTGTGCCATCGTGGGCGCGCTGCAGCGGTGCACGCCGCCCTGCGTGGTGGTGAACTTTGATACCGCCACTACCCTGCTGGCTGTGGACAGCACCGGCGCACTGGTGGGCGGCAGCATCCTGCCGGGGCCGCAGTGCTCGCTGTCGGCGCTGGTGCGCAACACGGCGCAGCTGCCCCAGGTGGAGCTGGAGGCCCGCCCGCGGCGTTTGCTGGGGGCCAACACGGCGGACTGTCTGCACAGCGGCATTGTGTACGGCACGGCGGCCATGCTGGACGGCATGGTCGCGCAGATCCGCGCAGCGCTGGGCGCACCCGACGCGCCGGTGGTCGCAACCGGCACGCTGCCCGACAGTGTGCGCACGGCGTGTGCGACGGATATTGTGTACCGCGAGACGCTGGTGCTGGAAGGGCTGTATTGGATCTGGAAGAAGAATACGCGGAAGTGACGTTTTGGTTGCGGGCCATCCCTGTAGGGGGCGGCGTCCTCGACGCCCCGCGGAGGGGTCAAGACCCCTCCCTACGATGCGGAAGATCAGTGGGTGGCTATGGGAAGCGTGCGGGCCGGGCATGCCCGGCCCCTACGGGGTGGTGGATGGTTGGCGGGTGCTGGCCGGGAGGTGCGGGCAGGCGTATTGTAATATCCGTATTCCGGACAAACATCATTCTATATCCAAAGAGGTGCTGCCCGCGCCTCTTTCTTTTTTTGTGGTGTCGTGTTATAATATATTATGTATAGTTATGTACAAAATTTACAGAGAAAGGTATTTATTCATCACCTATGCAGCATTTGAAAAACTTTAACTGGAAGAAATTTCTCTTGCAGGGGGTGCTTCCCTGTCTGCTGGCAGTAGCGGTGGGGTTCATCTCCCGCTATCAGCTGGAGCTGTCCGACGGCGTGACCGAGAGCTTTTTGCAGCTTCAATGGCCGCTCTACGCGCCGCTCAACGCGCTGACCGCCTTTTGCCTGACGCTGATTTTGTTTGCGCTGCTCGGCAAGTGGAGCCGCGCAACGGGCATTTCGGGCGCGGTGTTCACCCTCATTGCGCTCATCAACTACTACACCCGCGACCTGCACGGCTCGGCGCTGATGCCCCAGGACATTTTGAACCTCGGCACCGCCGCCGAGGTCATGGGCAGCTACACCCTGAAAATTACGCAGGACGTTGTGAAGATCGTGCTGCTCTACCTGCCGATTCTGGCGATTGTGTTCGTGCAGGCGCAGCTGGTCAAGGGTGCGCCTAAGCGCGTCGGCTGGAAGGCCCGCGGCGTGCGGGCGGCGGGCAGCGCACTGGGCGTGTTTCTGGTCATGTTCTTCGGCTACTTCGGCCCCGTGACCATCAAGCCCAAGACGACCTACGGCTGGGCGTGGCAGAATACCTACTACACCTACGGCTATCTGGCCGGGACGATTGAGGCCACAAGCCTGATGGCCGACCCTGTCATTGAGCCGGAGAACTACAACGACGCCGCGGCGGTGAACACCGCCCGCAAGGCCGACGACTACATCGCCCCTGCCAGCCCCGAGAGCGCCGAGGACTACCCCGACATTGTGCTGATCCTGTCCGAAAGCTTCTACGACTTTGACCTTGTCACCGACCTGCAGGCCGACACCGACATCATGCCGGTCACCAAGAACCTGCCCAACTCGGTCTACGGCCACACGATCAGCCCCCATGTGGGCGGCGGCACAAACTCCACCGAGTACGAGATGCTGACCTCCAACTCGCTGATCCTGATGCCCAGCATCACGCCGTTCAACTGGCTGAACCTGTACAACGCCAACAGCGTTGTCAGCTACCTCAAGGGTCTGGGCTACTCCACGATGGCCGCCCACCCCTACACGAACTCCAACTACCGCCGCGACTCCGCCTGGCTGGCGTTGGGCTTTGACGAAACCCATTTCCAGAGCGATTTTACCACGCAGGAGACCTACGGAGACCGCCCGTACCAGACCGACTCGGCCACCTACCGCGACTGGGAAACGATGTACGAGGCCATGCCGGAGGACAAGCCGCGGTTCAGCTTCCTGGTTTCCATCCAGAGCCACGGCGACTACGATATGAACGATGCGTCGCTGGATATTGTCCACGCCGCCACCGACTACGGCGACTACGATGCGCTGATGGACGAGTACCTGAGCTGCATCAAAAAGACCGACGCCGCCGTGCAGGAGCTGTGCGATTACTTTACCGCGCAGTACGAAAAGACGGGCCGCAAGGTCATTGTGGCCATGGCCGGTGACCACGCGCCCAGCTTTGTGGGCCATGTGGCCGACCCCAGCTTTGCCGAAACCGACAACGAGCTGCAGATTTTGGAGCGCAGCACGCCGTTTTTCATCTGGGCCAACTACCCGCTGGAGCACACGGCAGCCGCCACCAGCACCACCGACCCGCTGAACCGCATGGACATGGTCATGCTGACCCCCACCCTGCTGCAGCAGGCGGGTCTGCCCCTGAGCGACTACTACGAGTACCTGCTGGAAATGAAGCACAACACCCCCGTTGTGACCGCCGCCAACGACTACATGAAGGTGGACGGCAGCACAGCCGAATACGGCGCAGACCCCACGCTGGACGAGTGGGCCAAGGGGTATCTGATGCTGGAATACAACAATATCGGCGCGCACGCCAAGCGCGACCAGAGCATTTTTGACCCCGCCGAATAAAGAGGAGGCATCCCTATGACAGGTCTGAAACGAACCCCGCGCAGCCGCGGCGGCTTTACGCTGGTGGAGCTGATCGTGGTATTGGTGATTCTGGGTGTGCTGGCGGCCTTTGCCGTCCCGGCGCTGACCGGGTACATTGACAGCGCCAAGGAAAAGCAGGCCGTCAGCGAGACGCAGGCGTGTGTGATGACGGCGACCCGGCAGGGTGCGCAGAACTACGCCTTGGTGCAGAACGCATCGATAACGGGAAAAAGCGATGGTGCAGATGCTCTGACAAGCTGGGCAGGCACGTTGACAAACGAGGTTCCCACCGTGACCGGCGGAGATGTAGCACTTACCGAGGGCAGCGGGCAGTATCTGCTGCATGTAAACAACCCGCCTGCGGGCAATATTACGCCTGCTGGGATTTCTTCGGATGCCGGGGTCAAGGGTACCGTGCAGTGGATGACCTGCAACGCCAGCGGGCAGGTTTTATACTTAGTGTATACCAGCGTCGATGGGATACAGGTCGTATACACGAACGCGGGAACCACCGCAAGTGTAAATATCGGCAGTGATGAGGCTGTTGTTGTGCCGACGCCGAAGCCGGGCAGCAGCAGCGGTGGAACGACCGGCGGCGGTGAAACCGGCGGGGGCAGCACCGGGGGCGGCATTTCCGGCGGCGGTACGACCGGCAGCACCGCTACAGCAGATGAACATCACTTCATTATCCACTTGCAGGATATTAAAACTAAAGACTTTACGCCTTTTGCAAACAGAAAATATCACATTGTAAGTGGCAAAAACTCCTTTTATAGGACCTCTGATGCAAACGGTGATATTCTGTTGGAAATTTCTCCTCATGATGAGGGGCGCCATCGTCCCGATACGGTTATCGGGGATACGCCGACTTATATCACCGAAACTGAAGTTCCTGCTGGCTATCAAGTCATTCCCAGCAGTACAGTAATCTATATCAGTGTTTGGAATAATGAGGACGACTATTATCTCAAATCCATAGAGAATGACGGAAATAACAATCCATTTGATATCGATATGGAAAAAAGGCAGCTTACCATTATGCGCTTTCCCGTTGCCAAATTGGAGCTGCGCGTCACTGACCCTGATAGAAATCCGCTGTCCGGTGCTACTTTTGCTATTATGGACGGCTCAAAAACTGTTGCCCAACTCACCAGTGGTAGTAACGGAGAATGCTCCATTCCTGTCAAACTGCATGAGGAAGATAACATCGGGTATTCTGCTGCTTACCTAACTACCGGAGACCAAAATCACAAAACTTATGATATAACGGAAACCCCTCCTGCCGGATATAAGGGAGACTTCACATGTTCTTTTCATTTATATTATAATCCATATCCCGCTACTCCGACTCCCCATAATACAACCTGGTTCCGTATTGATGATTTTGGCTTCAAACAGGGTACATATAGTCTGGAACGCACTGTTGGTGATAATGATACTTTTCATGTCACAAACAAAAAACTCTAACTCTGCACTGTCTATATCCGTAAAATTGATAACGCCGGAAATCCTGTATCCAACGCCAATCTAAAAGCTGACAATATCAGCAGCTTCGTTACGCCAGAGCATAAACTACAGGATACAACCAAAATATAGCAGACTGTCGAAAAACGCTTGTAGGGGCGAGCATTGCTCGCCCGTGCCCGTTTGCCTTGCAAGAAAACTGTCCCGGAAAATGCGTTGCTGCGGTAAGTTGGCGGGCGGCCAATGGCCGCCCCTACGCACGCAATAAGGCAAGAATGCAATTTATTGACGGTCTGCTATATAATTTCACCCTCAATCAATAAGAAAGCCCCCACCCAGCCGCAGAACATCTACGGTTGGGTGGGGGTGGTTTTATTTGTAGAGATTGCAGGGGCGCGGCGGCAGCGGCAACACTCCCGGGCGGATATGGGATTTGCCTCTGCGTTCTTTGCCAATCACAAAAACTCTTTCCAGTAAATCTCTGCGCTTCTCGTCATCTCCCGGGAAAAGTCGCTCGCGTACTTGCGCTTGCAAAATGCCTGCACGGCTTTGTCAAAGTCGTAGTCAAGCTGGCCGTTGGCGGCGGCTTTCGCCGCAAAGTCGGCGCGCAGCTCGTCGGGCGTGCGGTCCGTGTACACATTCTCGCAGACGACGGCCTGCTCGGCAAAGCGGGCGGGCTTGGGGCGGCGCTGCTGCTGCTCCGTGGGGCGGCCAAACACCAGCATACAGGCGGGCACAACGTACTGCGGCAGGTGCAGGGCGTCGCGCATGGCCTCAGCATTCTCGAGGACGTCGCCTATGTAGCAGCTGCCGATGCCCAGAGACTCGGCGGCGACCACGGCGTTCTGGGCGGCAATGCAGGTGTCGGCCACGGCCAGCATCAAGTCCCCTGCCCCGGGCTTGCGGGCGTCCGTGATGCCCGCAGCGTGGTAGGCGTTGAGCCAGCGGCGGCAGTCGGCCAGGAACACCAGCACCAGCGGCGCCCCGGCAATGAACGGCTGGTGGTCGCACAGGTCGGCCAGCGTGGCCTTCAGCGCCGGGTCGGTGATGTCCAGGATCGTGTACAGCTGCTGGTTGCCCGCCGTCGGTGCCTGGAACGCCGCGTTCAGGATGGCCGCCCGCTCGTCCGGCGTGACGAGGTCGGGGGTGAATACCCGCACGCTTTTGCGGGCGGAGAGAGCGGAGAGGATAGCGTTGTTTTCCATAATAAGCTCCTTTAAGCCCTCCCCCGAGGGGGAAGGCAAATCAAAATCAATTTTTCCGTTTCTTCAAAAACTTCCCGATCAGCGTATCCAGCATGCTCAGCACCTCGCGGATGTTCAGCACGCAGACCAACGCGGTGATGCCCACGACGGGCAGCGCCCAATGGGTCAGGTTCATCATGCACCAGATCTCCGCCAGCACCAGCGCCAGATTCAGCACAAGCCACGCCGGGTGGAAGTCGATCTCCAGCAGACCGCGGGTCGAGTAGGCGCGCAGCAAAAATACCAGCATCAGGCTCAGGAAGCTGGCCGGGGTTACGCCCCACGGGCCCCACTGCAAAATGAACAGGTAGTTCAGAATCAGGTTCAGCACCGCACCGGCCAGCATTGTGAACAGCGAGCCGGTAGACCGTTTATACACGACGTAAACGCTGTTCAGGAACTGGTTCAGGCAGGTCAGCATCGAGCAGAGCGTCAGGAACGGAACAAACGTCCAGGCGTCAAAATATTCAGCCTTGAACACCCGCATGAGCAGCTGGCACAGCATGATGATGCCCGCCACGCAGCAGAACAGCACGCTGGCATACACGCGGAATATCTTGGAGAAGAACGCCTCGCGGTCCGTCTCCTCGGTCACGGCGGAGAGCTGCCACGCCTCGTAGAAGATGCTGCCCAAAATCGTGATGATCTGCGGCAGGAAGTACCCCGCCGACAGCAGCCCGACCCAGTGGTTGCCGCTGCGGCCCGCGTAGCCCTCGCACATGCCCTGCACAAAGAACATATCGCTGGCGTTGATGATCCAAAAGCTGATGGACGCCGGGATCATCGGCAGGCAGTAGCGCAGCATCTCCTTCCACAGCGTCTTGTCAAACGCCTTGGGCTTGAAGTACCGCCAGCACCCGCCCGCAATGAACACAAACACCATGGATGTCAAATCTGCCAGCGCGTTTGCCAGCAAAAAGCCTGCAGCGCCCATTTTTAAGACGCTCAGGAACAGCAGGTAGTAGAGCAGCAGGCTCAGTGTTGTCAGCACACCGTCTATGGCGACCAGCCGGTTCAGCATCCGCGAGCGGATGAACTGGGTACACAGCGTTCTCATACAGCTGGCCAGCACGCAGAGGTACAAAAAGCCCAGGTACTCCGCTGCGTTGGGGATGAGCCGCACCAGCGGCATGGCCAGCAGCAGCACCACAAAGCCCAGCCCGATAGTCGCCGCGCCATTGACAAAGACGCTGGATTTGTTGGTCGCTTTGTCCAGCCCGAACCGGATGACCGCATAGGCCACGCCAAGGCTGACCACCGGGATCAGCAGGTTTGTGGCCTGCTGCAAAAGGCTGGACACGCCCATAACGTCCGGCGAGTCGAGCGCGTAGCTCAGATACGGGCGGATGAAGAAGCTGAGCAGCTTGGAGCTGAAGTTGGAGATGGCAAACAGCAGCGTATTGCTGACCAGCGTCGTATATTTTTTCTGTGGAGACGGCAAGATGGGAACCTCCCTTGTTTGTAGAGTATGAAACCTTCCCCTCCGGGGGAAGGTGGCCGAGCGAACGCGAAGGTCGGATGAGGGCAAACCTTCCGCCGACACCCCGTTCACGGGCAATCGCGGCAAACTCCCCCCTCATCCGTCTGCGGGCGGGGCCGCAGACACCTTCAGTCTCCGCGCTAAAAGCCGCCTCTCCGGCGGTTGCGCTCCGACACGCGCCTGCGGGCGCAGCCCCACGGGAGAAGGCATCCGCCCGCTCTCACCGCAGCTTCAGCATCCGTTCCCGCTGCTTATAATCCGGCAGCACCTCCGCGACCGCGGCCCAGAACGCCGGGCTGTGGTCGGGGTGGGCAAAGTGACAGAACTCATGCACAACAACGTACTCCTGCGCGGGCAGCGGCATCGTGCAGAGCCGCCGCGCAAACGCCAGCGTGCCGGTGCGCAGACTGCACGACCCCCAGCGGGTGTTCATGTCACGCACCGCAATTTTGGGCATCGCGCCGCCCGGGCAGGTCGCCGCAAACTGCGGATAGTATACCCGGCACAGCGCCTGCATATAGGCCAGCGCCTCGGCCTTGGGCGGCAGCGCGGGGGCCTCGGCGGCCTCTCGTTCGCGCCGGGCCGCGGCACGCGCCTGTGCGGTGCGCACCCAGTCGGCCCGCGCCGTGACAAAGGCGTCCACATAAGCCGCCGGCACCCGCGGCGACGCACTGGCCGCCACGCTGCCGTCGGCCCGCACGCGCAGGTTGATGTTGCGCACCCGCCGCCGCGTCAGCGTGTAGGTGATGCCGCCCGCCGTCCGCTCCATGCCCGGCCCCCCTTGCAAAAGTATATAGTTTATTGTACACGCATTTGCCCAAAAGTGCAACAGTTGCCTGCGGCGGCGCATTGTGGTATGATACTGCCAAAAGGGGGCTTTTGCATGAAATCGCTGTTTTTTGTTCTGCCCGCCCTGCTGCTGGGCCTGACGGCCTGCGGCGCGCCGGTGGCCGCCGTGACCCTGCCCGACACCGTGCAGGTCGAAAAGACCCAGACCGCCGAGACCGCCGTCCTCTACGAGGATGCCGACGGGCGTGAGGTCAGCCCCCGCCGCGCCGCCCTGACCGAGTGGCGCTGGTCTGTGGCCGATGACACGATTGCCGAGGTCGATCCCAGCGGCATTGTGACCGGTCTGCGCGGCGGCTCGACCACCCTGACGCTGCAAAGCGCCGACGGGAAAATTTCCGCCAGCTGCCCGGTGCAGGTGTCCAGCCCGCTGCGCGGCATTGCTTTGGACGATTACACGCTGTATTTTGACGACGAGCTTGTGACCTGGATCACCGCCGACGGCACGCGCGAGTCCGACTACGCCTACGCCAGCCGCGTCGGCGCAGTCTGCCATCTTCTGCCGGAGGACACCACCGACCACCCCGCCGTGACCTATCACATCGCCGACGAACGCATTGCCCGCTTCGACGGCTCCTGGCTCGTCCCCGTGAATTACGGCACCACGACCCTGACCGCCGACTGCGGCGGTTTTACAGCGCAGTGTACCGTAACGGTGGTCAGGCCGGAGGAATAGGCAAAAGAAAACGAGGGGATGTACAACAGCCCCTTTGGTGACCCTCCCGTCCATCTCCCGCGCCCTAAAAACAGCCCGCGGGGCTGTTTTTGCCCCGCGGGACGCGGACGCGGGGTTGCGACTTGCGGTTACCGCATCAGGCTGCGCCCCTTGGGCGGGGCTTGCCTTCTGCGACCGCTGCGCCTGCTCCGGCTTCCTGTTTCCGCCGCAGGCGGCGGTCGCCTCCGCAGCAGGCTGTTCGATTCCCGTACTCCTCTACTCCTTACAATGTATAATAAAAAGAAAAAAGCTCAACCTCTTGCGAAGTTGAGCTTTTTGGTGACCCGTACGGGAATCGAACCCATGTTACAGCCGTGAAAGGGCCGTGTCTTAACCGCTTGACCAACGGGCCATATAATACAAGATTTCGCTAAAACAGCAAGCAACTTATCGGCTACTATTGCAACCGACCCCCAAGTATTTTAGCGAAATCCTGTATCATGTGGTAGCGGTAACTGGATTTGAACCGGTGACACTTCGGGTATGAACCGAATGCTCTAGCCAACTGAGCTATACCGCCACATTTGTCGTCGCGCTCTTGAGAACGCTATATTATTATAGCCGACATTCTCCCCTATGTCAAGTAGTTTTTCCCGATTTTTTTCAAAAATGCAAAAAAAATCCCGCATTGCGGGTGCAATGCGGGGGAAAACTCTAAAGGCTTCCCACGAGGGGCTGCGCCCGCAGGCGCGTGTCGGAGCGCAACCGCCGAAGGCGGCTCTTAGCGCGGAGACTGAAGCTGTCCGCAAAGCGGACTGATGAGGGGCGGCGCTGTCTCTATAACCCGTCAAAGGGATACTGCAAGAACTTTGCCCCTCATCCGGCCTCGGGCGGGGCCTCGGCCACCTTCCCCCTCAGGGGAAGGCACTCTGCCAAATTACTTCTTGTTGGGCACCAGCACGGCCTTGCCGCCCATGTAGGGGCGCAGAACCTTGGGGATGGTCACGGTGCCGTCGGCCTGCAGGTGGTTCTCCAGGAAGGCGATCAGCATACGCGGCGGGGCCACGCAGGTGTTGTTCAGCGTGTGGGCCAGCTGGGTCTTGCCGTTCTCATCCTTAAAGCGGATGCGCAGGCGGCGGGCCTGAGCGTCGCCCAGGTTGGAGCAGGAGCAGACCTCGAAGTACTTCTGCTGGCGCGGGCTCCACGCCTCGATGTCGCAGCTCTTGACCTTCAGATCGGCCAGATCGCCGGAGCAGCACTCCAGCTGGCGGACGGGGATCTCCATGGAGCGGAACAGCTCGACGGAGTTCTTCCACAGTTTGTCGTACCAGTCCATGCTGTCCTCGGGCTTGCAGACGACGATCATCTCCTGCTTCTCGAACTGATGGATGCGGTAGATGCCGCGCTCCTCGATGCCGTGGGCACCCTTCTCCTTGCGGAAGCAGGGGCTGTAGCTGGTCAGGGTCAGGGGCAGCTTGGCGCCGTCCAGCGTCTGGTCGATAAAGCGGCCGATCATGGTATGCTCGCTGGTGCCGATCAGGTACAGATCCTCGCCCTCGATTTTGTACATCATAGCGTCCATTTCAGGGAAGGACATAACGCCCTTGACCACGTCGCCGTGCATCATGAACGGGGGGATGACGTAGGTAAAGCCCTTGTCGATCATAAAATCGCGGGCGTAGGCCAGCACAGCCTCGTGCAGGCGGGCAATGTCGCCCAGCAGGTAGTAGAAGCCGTTGCCGGAGACGCGGCCTGCGGCGTCAAGGTCGATGCCGTCGAAGCTCTCCATGATGTCCACGTGGTACGGGATCGGGTAGTCGGGCACAACGGGCTCGCCGAAGCGCTGGACCTCGACGTTATGGCTGTCGTCGGGGCCGATGGGCACGCTGGGGTCGATCATCTGAGGGATCGTGTACATGATCTCCTGGATCTTGGCCTGCAGCTCGGTCTCCTTGGCCTCCAGCTCCTTCAGGCGGTCAGCCTGGGCCGTGACCTGCTTCTTGATTTCCTCGGCCTCGGCAGCCTTGGAGGGGTCTTTCTTGGCCTGGCCCATCAGCGCGCCGATCTGCTTGGAGAGCTTGTTGCGATTTGCGCGCAGGTCGCTGGCCTCACCGATGGCGGCGCGGTACTCGGCGTCAAGCGCGATGACCTCATCGACGAGGGGCAGCTTGGCGTCCTGGAACTTTTTCCTGATGTTTTCCTTGACGGCGTCCGGGTTTTCACGGACAAAACGAATGTCTAACATAGTGGTACTCCTCTATTCAATATTTGCTTTTGTAGGGGCCGGACATGTCCGGCCCGCGGCTTTACAAATAAATAGCATTTTATGGGTAGGCTGCGGGCGGGGCATGCCCCGCCCCTACAGATTTCCGGGCTGCTCACCCTTCCGGGTCATACATTCCCAGCAGGCTCACGAACTTTTGCAGCATATCATCGCTGTAAAAGTCGATTTTCAGCGAGCCCTTGCCGTCCTTGTAGTCAACATGGACCTCGCTGCCGGTGACCTCTTTCAAGGCCGCCTCCACCTCCACGGCGCGCTTCGGGCGGATGAAGTTATCATCCTTCGCCTTGGGCGGCCTGGCGGGCTTCGTCAGCTTTTTGCACAGGGCCTCGGTCTGGCGCACGTTCAGATTCTGCGCCGCGACCTCCGCCGCAGCCTGCCGCATCAGATCCTCATCGGGCAGCCCCAGCAGAACCTTGGCGTGGCCGAAGCTCAGCTTGCCCTCGCTGACCATACGGCGCACATCCTCGGGCAGGGCCAGCAGGCGCAGGCTGTTGGTCACGGCGCTGCGGCTCTTGCCCAGCTTTTTCGCGGCAGATTCCTGCGTTAAGCCGTACTTGTCGATCAGCTGCCGACAGCCCTCGGCGACCTCGATGGGGTCGAGGTCCTCGCGCTGCAGGTTTTCAATCAGCGCCAGCGCGGCGGCCTGCTCGTCGGTCACATCCTTGATGATGACCGGCACCTCGTCCAGCCCGGCCAGGCGCGCGGCACGCCAGCGGCGCTCGCCCGCAATGATGATGTACCCCGGGCCGACCTTTTTGGGCCGCACCGCAATGGGCTGCAAAAGCCCGTTCTCTGTGATGCTGTCGGCCAGCTGGTTCAGCGCGTCGTCGTCAAACCGCTTGCGGGGCTGCTCGGGGTCAGGCTCGATTTCCCGCAGCGGCAGCGTTGAGTTGGACGCTTCGCTGCCGGTATCGTCGGACAGGTCGGCAAACAGGCTGTCCAGCCCCTTGCCAAGTCCGCCCATCTTCTTTTTGGCCATCGGCGTCCCTCCTTATCGTTCGTTGTTTGCCAAAAATTCCCGCGCCAATTCCATGTACGCCTCGCTGCCTCTGCCGTTCGGCTCATAGAAGTTGATCGGCATACCGAAGCTCGGGGCCTCGCTCAGGCGCACGGTGCGCGGAATGACGGCGCGGTAGACCTTGTCGCCAAAGTACTTTTTGACCTGCGCGACGACCTGCATCGTCAGGTTGAGCCGCCCGGAGTACATCGTGAACAGCACGCCCTCGATGTCTAAGTACCGGTTGTACTTTTTGCGCACGGTTTTCAGGGTCGCCATCAGCTCGCTCAGGCCCTCGAGCGCGAAGAACTCGCACTGCATCGGGATGATGACGGTGTCCGCCGCGCAGAGCGCGTTGACGGTCAAAAGGTCGAGCGACGGCGCACAGTCGATGAAGATGTAGTCGTACAGCGGCACGACGGGGGCCAGCACGGTGCGCAGGCGCATTTCCCGCCGCGGCACCGACACAAGCTCGATGGGAGCGCCCGCCAGCTGGGTGTTGGACGGCAGCACATCGGCGTTGTACTCGCTCTTGATGATGGCCTCGCGGACGTCATCATCGTCGATCAGGCATGTGTAGGTGTCGGCCTCCACCTTGTTTTTGGAGATGCCATACGCCGATGTGGTGTTGCCCTGCGGGTCCAGATCGACGATGAGGACCTTTTTGCCAAGTGCCGCCACACAGGCGCTCAGGTTGACGGCGGTGGTGGTTTTGCCAACGCCGCCCTTCTGGTTTGCTATTGCGATGACTTTTGCCACGCCGTACCTCCCCTGTTTTTGCGTTTTTTGGCGGCTTTGGGGCCGCTTGTATTTATTATAGCACAAACAGAAGGGATAAAAAAGGGGTTTTTCCAACAAAAAAGTCCGGCAGATGTTCCACGTGGAACATCTGCCGGGGTATGCCATACCGCAAACAACGCGGGCGTGAACGATGGTGGGAAAGCTCGCAGGTCGTTGTAAGGGGCGGCGTCCCCGACGCCCCGCGGGGGTACGGGCGGCTGCCCGTGAATACCCGGTATCGGGCAAGCATCCGCGGAGGGGTCAAGACCCCTCCCTACAGATGGGGTTCACGGGTGTTTTGTAGGGAACGGTCTTGACCGTTCCGGGGACGTGTGCCGTTGCTGCATGGTAAAATATCGCTGAGGTGTAGGGGCCGGGCATGCCCGGCCCGCAGCTTACCGGCAAGCACCTGCTTGCGGTTTATGTTGCGGGCCGGACATGTCCGGCCCCTACTGTGGTACAAAAGATAAACACCTGCCGACGGAGGGGTCAAGACCCCTCCCTACGGGCTGAACCGTGAACGGAATTCATTGGCAAGCCACCGGGCCGGGCATGCCCGGCCCCTACCGCGCGGCGAACCAAAAAGCGTACACCAACGCAGCCATCCCGGCGCGGCAGCGCCGCAGAAAGCCTTCCCCTCACACCTTCACCTCAAACTCCCCTTCTTCCTCCTTCGCGCCGTTCTCCATCTTTCCCGCCGTACCGTCGCTGCTGACCGGAATTCTCACAATGTACTCCAGACATCCGTCATGCTTATCGCACCGGGTCGTGGCGGCGATCCCCTTCTGGGTCATCAAATCCACCGCGTGCTGCAATGTATTTACAAAGAACCGCACATCCCGCACCATGGGGATCGTGCGGCGGCAGGGGCTGGGCCCGTTGGGGGCGGCCAGCATCTGGTCCACAAGGCGGTCCGCCTGGCGCACGCTCATCTTGTCCCGCGCCATCTTTTCCAGCGCGGCGGTGCGGCGTCCCTCGGGCAGGCGCAGGGCGGCGCGGGCGTGGCGCTCGCTCAGATGGCTGGCCGTGCAAAGCTGCTGCTGTTCCGGCGTCAGGGTCAGCAGGCGCAGCTTGTTGGCAAGGGCCGGCTGGCTCAACCCCAGCCGCCGCGCAGCCTCGGCCTGGGTGCAGCCCCACAGCCGGATGACCTCTTTAATGCCCCGCGCCGTGTCGAACGGGTCCAGCTGGCTGCGCTGCAAATTTTCCAAAAGCCCCAGCGCGGCGGATTCGCTGTCGTCGTAGTCGGCTAGTATCGCCGGCACCTTGTCCAACTTGGCCAGGCGGCAGGCGCGCAGGCGGCGCTCCCCCGCCACAAGCTGGTATTTGTGCAGTCCGACCCGCCGCACGCTGATGGGCTGCAAAAGGCCGTTCTGCAAAATACTGACGGCCAGCGCGGCGATCTCCGGCTCGTCGAAGGCGGTGCGCGCCTGGTAGGGCGACGGCTCGATGCAGTCCACAGGCAGCATCAGAATGCGCCCCTGCTTTTGTATATCATTTCTAGGCAATTTCGGTTCCTCCCCTTGGGTTCAGTGTGCCTGCCGCAAAGTTGAGGGCCGGGCATGCCCGGCCCCTACTAAAGCGGCCTACAAAAAATGCTATGCTTTTCTACAAAAAGCATAGCATAAACCGCAGTTTCGGGGAAGAAAAATCGTTCGCCCTTATGTTCAATTTTTTGCGCTGTTACAACGGCTTCTTGGCAATTTTTCCGCCGTTTCGGGGGTAAACCGTCGGAGTCTGCGATATTTTTTTGCAGAACACCAGCCCGCGGGCACTGCCGTCCGGCAGCGTGAAGGCGCGCGTTTCCTCATATTGGCCGCCCAGCTTTTTCAGCGCGTTGGCGGCGGCTTTTGCTTCTGCGTCTGCCTCGGGGCCCTTCATCGCGATGAACCGCCCGCCGACTTTGACCAGCGGCAGGCAGTATTCGCACAGCACAGGCAGTGCCGCCACCGCGCGGGCACTGGCCACATCGAACTGCTCGCGCCAGATCTTGCGGGCTGCCTCCTCGGCGCGTTCCTTCGCAAACTCAACGCCGGTCAGACCCAGCTCGGCACAGGCGTAGCGTAAAAAGTCCACGCGCTTGCCCGTCGGCTCCATCAGCGTCAGCTCCAGGTCAGGCTTGTAGATTTTTGCCACAATGCCCGGGAACCCCGCACCGGTGCCGACGTCCACCAGCCTGCCGCTGACCTCGGGCTGCGCCGCAAACAGCAGGCTGTCCGCAAAGTGGCGGTCCTCGATGCCCTCGGGGCTGGTGATGGCGGTCAGGTTGACCTTTTCGTTATAGCTGACCAGCAGCTCGGCGTACCTGTCCAGCAGGTCCAGCTGTGCGCCGGTCAAGGGGATGTTCCACGTGGAACATTTAGCGGCTAATCTGTTTTTATCAATCATAGCGTCTCCTTGGCTTCCCCCTCGGGGGAAGCTGCCGCCCGCAGGCGGCTGATGAGGGCAGACTGTATGTGGCTGCCCGGTTGCGGGTGAAATCGATATACTCGGCCCTCATCCGCCCTCGGGCGGGGCCTCGGGCACCTTCTCCCTCGCGGGAGAAGGCATCCTGTTTATTTCAGTTTCAGCAGCACAATACTCAGCTGTGCCAGGTCGCTCGGCGATACACCCGGTATCCGCCCGGCCTGCGCCAGCGTGCGCGGCCTTATCTTCGTCAGCTTCTCGCGGGATTCCAGCGTCATCGTCTCAATCGGCGCATAGTCAAAGTCGTCGGGGATCTTCACATTCTCGTGCCGCTGAATATCCCGTATGATCCGCTCCTCCCGCGCAATGTACCCGGCGTAGCGGATCTCCGTCTCGATGCGCTGCGCCATGGCGGGGGTCACGCCCTCGCCACGGCCAATGACCTTCGCGATCAGATCATAGCTGATGTAGGGCCGCCGCATCAGCTCGATGGCCGAACCGCCGATCTCGCCCAGCTCCGCACCCTCGGGGGCTGCGGCGCGCAGGTCGGCCAATTTGATGCTCGTCGTCTCCAGCCGGTGCAGCTCGGCCTGCTTGACCTCGCGGTCACGGCAGAACAGCGCCCAGCGGTCATCGTCCACCAGCCCGTACTCGCGGCCAATCGGGGTCAGCCGCTCGTCGGCGTTGTCCTGGCGCAGGCTCAGGCGGTACTCGCTGCGGCTCGTCATCATGCGGTAGGGGTCCATAACGCCCTTCGTGACAAGGTCGTCCACCAGCGTGCCGAGGTAGCTTGTGTGCCGCGCCAGCACAAGCTCTTCCCTGCCCAGCGCGTGGCGGGCGGCGTTCAGACCGGCCAGCAAGCCCTGCGCAGCGGCCTCCTCATAGCCGGACGTGCCGTTGAACTGCCCCGCGCCGTAGATGCCGCCCACGACCTTGCTTTCCAGCGTGGGCTTGAGCGTCGTGGGGTCCACGCAGTCATACTCGATGGCGTAGGCCGGGCGCATGATTTCGAGATGCTCAAACCCGGCAATCGTGCGGTACATCTCGTTCTGCACGGCCTCGGGCAGGCTGGACGAGAGACCCTGCAGGTACATTTCCTCGGTGTCCTCGCCGCAGGGCTCCACAAAGACCGGGTGGCGCTCCTTTTCTTTAAAGCGGACGACCTTATCCTCAATGGACGGGCAGTACCGCGGGCCGACACCCTGAATGTCGCCGCCGTAGAGCGGCGAGCGGTGCAGGTTGTCGAGAATGACCTTATGGGTCGCGGGATTCGTGTAGGCGATGTAGCAGTTGACCTTGTTGTGCATCGGCACGCGGGTCATAAAGCTGAACGGCTGCAGCTCGGCGTCGGGGTCGCCTGGCTGGCATTCGAGCTTCGAGAAGTCGATGCTGCGGCGGTGGACGCGGGCGGGCGTGCCGGTCTTGAAGCGGCGCAGCGTGAAGCCGTTCTCCACAAGGCACCGGGTCAGCGCGGTGGCGGCGTGGGTGCCGTCGGGGCCGCTGTCATAGTGGGCGTCGCCCACAAAGATGCGCCCGCCCAGGTTGGTGCCGGTGGCAATGACGACGGCCTTGCAGGCGTAGTAGCCGTGCAGGTTCGTGAACACGCCGCAGACCTTGCCGTCCTGCACGTCCACGCCGACGATCTCGCCCTGGTGGATGTCGAGGTTGGCGGTTTGCTCCAGCGCGTGCTTCATCCAGATGTGGTAACGCTTGCGATCTGTCTGCACGCGCAGACTGTGTACGGCAGGGCCTTTGCCGCGGTTGAGCATCCGGCTTTGCAGGTAGGTAGCGTCTGCGGCCAGACCCATCAGCCCGCCGAGTGCATCGACCTCCCGCACAAGATGCCCCTTGGCCGTGCCGCCGATGGACGGATTGCACGGCATATTGCCGATGAAATCCAGCGACAGCGTAAACACCGCGGTCCTTGCCCCCAGCCGTGCCGCCGCATGCGCCGCCTCGATCCCCGCATGCCCCGCACCGATGACGATGACGTCGTAGGAAGATAGTTTATCCATGGTTTGTGGCTTCCTTTTCCAGTTTGTTGTTTTGCAAATAAAAAATAAGAAATAATAAATAATAAATGTGGTTTGCGCGCCGCGCGCGCAATTTTAAAATGCGTTTGCAGCTTTCTTTAAAGGCATTTTGTTTTTACGTTTCTGCCTTCTTTGTCTTATTGAGTGTTGCAATAAGTATCTTTTTGATCTCCAAGCAGTCACTCATTAAAGATTCACTTTGTATTGTAGTCAAGTATTCCGTTCGGGTCAACAGAATAAGCCAATATTCTGTCTCGGCTGCCTCTTTTAAAGCAATGTGCAGCTTTGCAATAAAGTCCTGCTTGCTGGTTCCGTACACAGCCTCGTGTGCATTTGCCCCAATGGAGGTTCCGCTGCGCAGCAGCTGATTTGCCATGATTTCCTCGTGCTTTTCTCTGGTAAGGTATTGATAGCTTCGCACGATCCGTACCGAAAATTCCAGCGTTTTATCCAGCAGTACATTATTCTGTATCACCGCAAACCTCCCAATTATAGAGGATTTTGTTTGCGCCCAGGGCCGCAAACTCCACCATATTTATTATTTATTAGTTATTATTTATTATTTGCCACACAGAAGGCTTACTTGCCCACGCAGAACGTCTCAAAAACTTCCTCTATCGTTGCGTCGCTGGCGTTTTCTCCTGTCAAATCAAACAGCGCCTGCAAGGCGTCCGTCAAACACACCGCGGCGGCATCAAGCCCAAAGCCGTTCTGCCGCGCCGCAATCGCTTCCGCCAGCGCATCCCTCGCGCGGGTCGCGGCGGCCAATTGGCGGGCACTGCATAACTGCGCAGCCTCCGGGTCCAGCTGCGCTGTGCCTAACAAATCCGCAACCGCATCCGTCAGGGCCTGCAAACCGACGGCATCCCGCGCACACATCGGGACGATCTTCTTAAAATACGGCTCCAATGTTCCACGTGGAACATCCGTCTCCCCCGCCAGGTCCTGCTTATTCAAAACCGCGATGGCCGGGCGGCCCTGGCATCTGCGGGCCAGCTCCAAATCATCATCAGACAACGGCTGTGCGGCGTCGAACACGGCCAGCACCAGCCCGGCCTCGTCGAGCTTGCGCCAGCTGCGGCGGATGCCCTCGGCCTCGATGGCGTCGCCGTCCGCGCCTACCTCCCGCACACCGGCGGTGTCAAACAGGTTCAGCCGCACGCTGCCCAGCTGCACGGCCTGCTCCACAATATCGCGGGTCGTACCGGCCACGGGCGTGACAATGGCACGGTCAAACCCGGCCAGCAGGTTCAGCAGCGTGCTTTTTCCCACGTTGGGCCGCCCCAGCAGCACACAATCCACGCCATGGCGCAGCACCGCGCCCGCGCTGTAGCCGGAGATCAGCGCGTCCAGCGCGGCCTTTTGCTCGGTCAGCGTCCCGACAAACGCCGCGTCGGACAGCTCGGGCACGTCCTCCTCGGGGTAATCGACCCAGGCGGTCAGGTGGGCGTTCAGCGTTTGCAGCGCGGTCTGTATCTTACCGATGCGCTTTGCCAGCCGCCCGTCCAGCGCGGATTTTGCCAGCGCAGCCCCCTGCCGCCCGTTTGCCGCAATGACCTCCATCACGGCCTCGGCCTGCGTCAGCGACATCCGCCCGTTTTCCAGTGCGCGGCGGGTGAACTCCCCCGGTCCGGCAGGCGCGCAGCCCGCGGTGATGAGCGCTTCTAACAAACCGTCCGCCATGGCCGTGCCGCCGTGGACGGACAGCTCAATAACGTCCTCGCCGGTGTAGGAGTGCGGTGCGCGGAAAAATAGCGCCACGCACTCGTCCATCTCGGCCCCGTGCAGCAGGTAGTGGCCCAGCATGGCGGTGTAGCCCTTCGCGTCGGCCACGCTTTTCCCCTGCCGCACCGGCGCAAAGATTTTGCCGACGATGCCGTAGGCGTCCGGCCCCGACACGCGGACGGTGGCAATGCCGCCCTCGCCCGGTGGCGTCGCCAGTGCGCAGATCGTTGTGTGCAGATGTTCCATGTGGAGCGCTCCTTTTTTGTGATGGGAATACTTTAGAATACCATGAATACGCGGTGTTTTTCCAGCCTTTTTTATAAAAAAGGCTTCGGCGAAAAAATTTCAAATGCTTGTAGGGAGGGGATTTATTCCTCCCGGAAGTGTAAGCCTTCGCAAGGCGGCGGGCCGGGCATGCCCGGCCCCTACCTGTTCACCAAAAAGGAGAGGCCGACCCGCGGCCTCTCCCCTGTATTGGTTTATTCTTCGGTCTCGTTCTCGGGGGCTGCGTCCTCCGCGGCCTCCTGCGCCAGCTCCTCGGCCTCGATGGCCGCCAGCTCCTCGGGGGTCGGGTCGGTCTCGCCGGTATCCTCGATTTTTGCGGTCTCGGCGTCGTTGTCGCGGTCCACGCGGGCGACCACGGCCACCTTGTCGTCCTCGACCAGGCGCATGACGCGGACACCGCTGCCGTAGCGGCTCTGGACGTTGATGTCCGCCGCATGGATTCTGATCAGAATGCCGTTCTGGCTGATGAGAATCAGATCGTCGGTGTCATCCACGATCTTGATGCCCGCCACGTTGCCGTTAGAGTAGTTGCGGATGCCCAAGCCGCCGCGCTTCGTGATACGGTAGTCGTCAATGCGGCTGCGGCGGCCCTTGCCCTCCTCGCTGATGGTCAGCACGTTCGCACCCGGGCGGCAGACACCTGCACCGACGACATAGTCGCCCTCGCGCAGCTTGATGACGCGGACGCCGTGGCCGGTACGGCCCATCGAGCGGGCGCCGTCCTCGGTAAAGCGGATGGCCGCGCCGTCGTGGGTGGCAACAATGATCTCGTCGTCACCCTTGGTCAGGTGGCTCCACACCAGACTGTCGCCCTCGTTCAGCGCAATGGCGATCAGGCCCATCTTGCGGATGTTGCGGAACTGGGACAGCGGCGTGCGCTTGATGAGGCCCTGCTTCGTCACCATCGTGGCGTAGGTGTTGTCCTCGTCCACGCCGGCCTTCTGCTGCAGCATCAGCGTGACCTTCTCGCCCTCCTGCAGCTGCAGCAGGTTCACAATATGGCTGCCCTTGGCCGTGCGGCTGCCCTCGGGCACCTGATAGCCCTTCAGGCGGTAGACGCGGCCCTGGTTCGTCATAAACAGCATATAATCATGCGTAGAACCGACAAAAAGTTCCTCGGTGAAGTCGTCGTCCTTCTGGGTCATGCCCTGCACGCCGCGTCCGCCGCGGTTCTGTGCCTGGTAGGTGTCCAGCGTCGTGCGCTTGATGTAACCCTCATGGGTCAGCGTAAAGACGCAGGTCTCCTCGGGGATCAGGTCCTCAATATCGACCTCGCCGGAGACGGTCTCGATGGAGGTGCGGCGCTCGTCGCCGTACTTGTCGGCCAGCGCGGTCAGGTCGGTCTTGACGATGCGCTTGACGTGCTCGTCGTTGGCCAGAATGTCCTCATAATCGGCGATGGCCTCGCGCAGCTCGCCCAACTCCTGCTCGATTTTGAGGATCTCCAGACCGGCCAGACGGCCCAATTGCAGCTTGACAATGGCGTCCGCCTGCAGCTCGTCAAAGCCGAAGTTGTCCATGACGGCCTGCCGTGCCTCGGCAAAGCCGCCCTTGCAGGCGCGGATCGTCGCGATGATCTCATCGACGATGTCAACGGCCTTGTGCAGGCCCTCGAGGATGTGCTCGCGCTCCTTTGCCTTCTTCAGTTCAAACGCGGTGCGGCGGCGGATGACCTGCATCTGGAACTCAATATAGCGCTCCATCATGGTTTTCAGGCTCATGATCTTGGGCACGCCGTCGTCCAGCGCCAGCATGATGACGCCGACGGTGTCCTGCAGCTGGGTGAAGCGGTAGAGCTGGTTCAGCACGACCTGGGGGTTCGCGTCCTTCTTGATCTCAATGACGATCTTCATGCCGGTGCGGCTCGAGGACTCGTCGTTCAGGTCGCTGATGCCCTCGATGCGCTTATCCTTGACAAGGTCAGCGATGGACTCGATCAGGCGGGTCTTGTTGACCATGTAGGGGATTTCCGAAATCAGGATCTCGTAGCGCCCGTTCTTTTTCTCGATGATCTCGGCACGGCCCCGCAGCGTGATTTTGCCGCGGCCCGTGGCGTAAGCAGCGCGGATGCCGCTGCGGCCCATGATGATGCCGCCCGTCGGGAAGTCGGGGCCCTTGACGTACTCCATCAGCCCGGCCAGGTCGATTTCGGGGTCGTCCATCAGGGCGACCATGCCGTTGACGATCTCGCGCAGGTTGTGGGGCGGGATGTTTGTCGCCATGCCGACGGCAATACCCTGGCTGCCGTTGACGAGCAGGTTCGGAAAACGGCTGGGCAGGACGTGGGGTTCCTTCTTGGTCTCGTCAAAGTTGGGGTCCCAGTCGATGGTGTCTTTTTCAATGTCGGTCAGCATCTCGCAGGCCATCTTGGACATGCGGGCCTCGGTGTAACGGTAAGCAGCCGGGGGGTCGCCGTCCACGGAGCCGAAGTTGCCCTGGCCGTCCACAAGCGGGTAACGCAGGCTGAAATCCTGCGCCAGACGCACCATGGCATCATAGACCGAGGCGTCGCCGTGCGGGTGGTACGAGCCCAGCACCGCACCGACGGTATCGGCGGATTTGCGGTAGGGGTGCTGCGGGTCGTTGCCGCGCTCGTGCATCGTGTACAGGATGCGGCGGTGGACGGGCTTCAGGCCGTCGCGCACATCGGGCAGAGCGCGCGCCACGATAACAGACATCGAGTAGTCAAGGAACGCCGTCTCGATCTCCTGCTTCACATCGCGCACAATGACCTTCGTACCGGACCCCGGCACCATGATGATGTTTTCTTCCATTGTATCACCTTAACTCAATCTTACTTGATCTTACTGCACTGTAGGGGCCGGGCATGCCCGGCCCTCAACTTTGCGTTATTTCCCACAAACGGATCGTTGCTTGTACGCTGCGGGCCGGGCATGCCCGGCCCCTACGCTAAACGTTGGGGTTATATTCATCCAAATTCCATTTCAACGGATTTTCCCGAATATATCTTTTTATTTCCAGATATGCGGCTTCATCCCGGATGACATGGTCATAAAATGACCGCTGCCACAACGGAACACCCGGATGTTCCATGTGGAACATCTTGGATACATACGCCTTATAGCTGCCCACCACTGCGGATAAATCTTTTACGCCCTGCGGAAAAATCAAAATCACATGCACATGATTGGGCATGACCACATATTCGTCCACGGTCACTTCCGGGAAATGCTCCGGTATGGTTGTTATCCCCTGCGCGGCCATTTGGCCGATGCCGTTTGGCTCGCCTGCCGCACCAAACACACATTGCTTATGATGCGTGCATACCGTCACAAAATAATGATTTGCGGTTTTATAATCGTAATTTTGCAAACGGGGATTTTGGCGCGGACGAAGAATTTTGTAATCCATGGTGTATGACCCACAAACAGGCGGTATTTTTTATGCGGCGGGCCGGGCATGCCCGGCCCCTACATGGGCGGTGCGCAATTTATCACACATCCAAATTCGCGTACTTTGCGTTCTTCTCAATAAACTGCCGTCTCGGCTCGACCTGCTCGCCCATCAGGATGCTGAACGCCTCGTCCGCACGCTCGGCATCCTCGATTTTGATCTGCACGATAACGCGGTTGTCGGGGTTCATCGTGGTCTCCCACAGCTGGTCGGGGTTCATCTCGCCCAGACCTTTGTAGCGGTTGACCTTCGCGCCGGGCATTTCGGCGCTCAACAGCTTCATTTCGTCGTCGTTGTAGGCGTACTTGACGGTCTGGCCCTTCTGCAGCTTGAACAGCGGCGGCTGGGCGACGTAGACATAGCCGTGGTCGATCAGCGGGCGCATATAGCGGAAGAAGAAAGTCAGCATCAGCGTGCAGATATGCGAGCCGTCCACATCGGCATCGGCCATGATGAAGATCTTATGGTAGCGGACTTTGCTGATATCAAACTCGTCGCCGATGCCGGTGCCCAGCGCGGTCACGACGGGCATCAGCTTGTCGTTGCCGTAGATGCGGTCCGCGCGGGCCTTTTCGACGTTCAGCATCTTGCCCCACAGAGGCAGGATGGCCTGAATGTTGGAGTCACGGCCCATCTTGGCCGAGCCGCCTGCAGAATCGCCCTCCACGATGAACAGTTCGGTCTTGGAGGGGTCTTTTTCGTGGCAGTCGGCCAGCTTGCCGGGCATACGGTTGGATTCCAGCGCGCTCTTGCGGCGCACCAGCTCGCGGGCCTTCTTGGCGGCGGCGCGGGCGCGGGCGGCCTGGGTCGCTTTTTCCAGAATTGCCTTCGCGACGGCGGGGTTTTCCTCAAAGAACTCGGTCAGCGCCTTGTAAACCACATTGTTGACCAGACCCTTGATGAAGGTGTTGCCCAGCTTCGCCTTCGTCTGGCCTTCAAACTGCGCCTCCTGCAATTTCACGCTGACGACGGCAATGATGCCCTCGCGGGCGTCGGGGCCGGACAGGTTCTCGTCCTTGTCCTTCAAAATGCCCTTGGCACGTCCATATTCGTTCAGCACGCGGGTCAGGGCCAGCTTAAAGCCCTCCTCGTGGGTGCCGCCCTCGGGGGTGTGGACGTTGTTGGCAAAGCTCAAAAGCAGCTCGTTGTAGCTGTTGTCGTAGTATTGCAGTGCGACCTCGGCCACAGCGCCCTGACCCTCGCCCTTCATATACATGACCTGCGGGTGCAGCGGCGTTAAGTCGCGGCGCTCACACAGGTAGCTGACGAAGGAGCGGATGCCGCCCTCATAGCACATCGTCTCGGTGCGCATCTCGCCGGACTGCTCGTCCTGGGGGCGGTCCGCGTCGGGGCGCTCGTCGGTCAGGGTGATCTTGACACCGGCGTTCAGGAACGCTTCCTCGCGCAGGCGCTTGAGCAGCGTTTCATAGCGATAGAGCGTCGTTTCCTGGAACATCTCCGGGTCGGGCTTAAAGGTGACTGTCGTTCCGGTAGAAGCCGCCGCGCCGATTTTTTTCAGGTCGCCGTCCGGCTTGCCGCGCTTGAAGCTCTGCTCATACTCGGCCCCGTCGCGGCGCACGCGGACGGTCAGCCACTCGGACAGGGCGTTGACGACGGACGCGCCGACGCCGTGCAGACCGCCGGCCACTTTATAGCCGGAGTCCTCGCCGCCGAACTTGCCGCCGGCGTGCAGCACAGTGTAGACGACGGTCACAGCCGGGATGCCCAGCTTGGGCTGGATGTCCACGGGGATGCCGCGTCCGTTGTCCGAGACCTCAATGATGTTGCCGGGCTTGATGGTCACTTCAATATGGGTGCAGTATCCGGCCAGTGCCTCGTCGATGGCGTTATCGACGATTTCATAGACCAGATGATGCAGGCCGGAAGGCCCGGTGGAGCCAATATACATGCCGGGGCGCTTGCGCACAGCCTCCAGACCCTCCAGGACCTGTATCTGCGCACCGCCGTAGGCATGGTCGGTAGCCGTCTCGCGGTTGGTTTCGGTGATGATTTCTTCTGCCATGAAATGATAGCCTCCTGTTGTGGGTGGGTATCTCTTATTTTGCAATGTAGGGGCCGGGCATGCCCGGCCCTCCCTCTTGCGTCATTGCCCATAAATGGGCGGTAATTTTTATGCTGCGGGCCGGACATGTCCGGCCCCTACGCCTTGCGTTATTGCCCTTTTATCGGGCGGTACTTTTTATGCTGCGGGCCGGGCATGCCCGGCCCCTACGGGCGTACTAATTAAAATTCCAGCCTCTCCGCTCTTTTTTTTAGCGCGGCGGGCGATAACTGACTGATATAAATGGTCTCGTCGGGGAAATCGGTGACAAGAAAGCTCTTGGGCAGCGTGCCCGGGGCGCAGAGGTCCACGACGGCGCCCTCGCTCTCGACGTGGCGGAAGTATTCCTCCGTCCGCCGCGACGCCCCGGCTGTGTCCAGATCAAACACCCCGATCACATCCCGGGTATTCAGGACAAAGTCCTGGCCTGCGTGAAAGTACAAATCCTGCACCTCCCTGTAGGGGCCGGGCATGCCCGGCCCTCCACTCTGCGTCATTGCCCGTCAGCGGGCAGCCGCCGTACTGCTGCGGGCCGGACCTGTCCGGCCCCTACGCTTCTTCGACCACTCCGCCCTTCACCATCACAATTTTCCCATTGGTACGCGCAAAAGCGGCGGTATCGCAGGTGGTCACGATTGTCTGGTGCTCGCCCATGCGGGTCAAAAGGTAGGTCTGGCGCTCGTCGTCCAGCTCGCTCAAAACGTCGTCCAGCAGCAAAACCGGGTGCTCACCGAACAGATCACCGACCACTGTCGCCTCTGCCAGCTTCATTGCCAGCACGCAGCTGCGCTGCTGGCCCTGACTGCCAAACACCCGGGCGGGCTGACCGTCCAGCAAAATTTCCAGATCCTCGCGGTGCGGCCCGGCCAGGCAGAACCCGGCGCGCAGCTCAGCACTGCGCATGGCCCGCATCTTTTCGGTCAGCGCCGCAGCGGTGGGGGCCGCGGTGCACATCTGGTAGTTCAGCGACAGCACCTCGGCACCGTGGGAGATGTCCTTATAATTCTGCGCGGCGATGGGAGCCGCCGCCGCCAGAAACTTGCAGCGGTGCTCCATGATGAGCGCGCCGTACTCGGCCAGCTGCTCGTCGTAGGTGTCCAGCAGCATATTGCCGTTTGGCGTAATATCGTAGCTTTTCAGCAGGGCGTTCTTCTGGGCCGTCAGCCGCATGTACCGCCGCAGCGCCACAAGGTAGGGCCGGTAGACCTGGCACAGTGCGGAATCCATAAACCGCCGCCGTCCGTCCGGGCCGCCCTTGACCAGCCCCAGCAGGTCCGGCTCAAAGACGACAGCCTGAAAGTTCCCCGCCAGCGCCGCCGCGCGCCCAACGTCCGCGCCGTTTAATTTGCCGGTGCGGCCCGGGCGCTGGCTCTGCCTGCTGCCCACGGTCAGGCGGATGGATTTTTCCACGTCCTGTGTCTCAAACGCGCCCTCGATGACCGAAAAGTCACAGCCGCGCCTGATAAGTTCCGCGTCCTTTGACCCGCGGAAGCTCTTGCCGCCGGTCAGCAGCCAGACAGCCTCCAGCAGGTTCGTCTTGCCCTGGCCGTTCGGGCCGCACAGCACGGTCAGGTGAGGGTCGGGGTGCAGCTCTGCGTGGGCAATATTGCGGTGATCCGTTACTTCTAAGTGCGTTAAGCGCATTACGCGCCCTCCGCGATCTGCACGGTCTGGCCGTCCAGCTCCACGGTATCCCCTGCGCGGCACTTTTTGCCGCGCATCGTGCAGACCTCGCCGTTGACCTTAACGGCCCCGCCCTGGATCAGCTCCTTCGCCTCGCCGCCCGTCTCGCACAGACCGGCGAACTTGAGCAGCGCATCCAGCTTGATAAACTCGGTGGTGATACGAATCTTTTCCATACAATTCCTTCTATTGCAGCGGCAGGGGCCGGACATGTCCGGCCCGCGGCCTTGCGGCAACTGCCCGGCAACGGGCAAGCCTTTTTATGTTGCGGGCCGGGCATGCCCGGCCCCTACGGAGCAGCGTTGTTTTTACCCCTCGTTCTTGAACCGTACCGGCAGCACCAGATAGATAAAGTCCTTGCCGTCCTCGGGCAGGAGCTTGACGGGGCTGAGGGGTCCGTTGATTTCCAGCACCATCTTCTCACACTTCGAGAAGCGCAGTGCATCCAGCAGATACCGGTTGTTGAAGCCGATCTCTACCGCGTCGCCCTCCATCGAGACCGGCGCGAACTCGTCCACGACCTTGCCCAGCGGCGTCTGGCAGCGGACCGTCACGCGATCCTCGGCAAAGGAGATGCGCAACGGGTTCTTCAAACGCTCGGTAATAATGAGCGACGCACGCTCGATCGTGTCGATGAAGTTCTTGCATTCCACGGTAACACGTGTTTTTCTGTCTTTCGGGATGACGCTTTCATAGTTGAGGAAGTCGCCCTCGATCAGGCGGCTCATGATCGTATAGCCGTTGGAGGTAAACACGACATAGCGGCGGTTTGCGTCGATCTTCACGTCGTCGTCCGCGCCGCCCATAATTTTCAGCAGCTCCTGCAGTGTCTTGGCGGGGATGATGATGCGGATGTCGCGGGTACACTCGACGTCGCGCTGGATAATGGCCAGCCGGTAGCCGTCCAGGGCCACAATCGTCAGGCTGCCCGGCTCAATGACGAACAGCTCGCCGGTGTGGGCGGGCTTTTTGTCGTCCTGGCTGACAGCATAGATGGTTTTCTCGATCATCTCGCGCAGCATGCCGCACTTGACGGTCATCGTATTGTCGGCGCCGGTCACGGGCAGGCTCGGATAATCGCTGGCGTTCAGCGCGGGGATCTCAAATTCTGCCACACCGCCGCTGATTTTTGCCTGGCCCTCGTCGTTCAGCTCAATGCAGACATCGCCCGCAGGCATACGGTTGACCATGGCGCTCAGCAGTTTTGCATCAAGTACAGTTTCACCGGGTACAAGCACGTTGCATTCAATCGTGGTCGTGATGCCCATTTCCATATCGTAGCCGGTCAGCGTCAGGTTAAAGCCTTCGGCCTTCATGTAGATGCCTTCCAGCACGGGGATGGCGGCGCGGTTCGTGATCGCGCGGGAAACGCCGTCGATGGCGCTGGCCAGCAGTGTTTTTTCGCATTCAAATTTCATGTTTCTATCTCTTTCTCCGGCTTTTTTGGAAAAAAGCCTCGGCAAAAAACGTTCAGCGGTCTCTAGGAAGGGTGCTCCTTCTGTTTTCCACAGTCGGAGCGGTGTTTTGTAGGTGTGAGGAAGTGTATTTTGCGGTTCCGTTCGCAGAAACTATTAAACTATGGTAGTAGTCGTAGTAGGGGGTGTTAGTTTCGTGGAAAACTCCGCGGGACCCGATTGCGCCGCGGAAAATCGCGGGTGGCTTGTTTTGAACAGTCTGTGGACTTTTCTGTGGAAAACCCGGAAAACTCCTTTTTTCAACAAGCCCCGTGGAATACGCACTGTTGATAACTGAAAACTTTGTTGAAAAACGCGGTGTTCTTTCTTTACAAAGAAAGAACCAAAAAAATTCTAAATGCTCGGGTGAGAATGTGCGATGCTGCGTAAAGTACATCCCAAATCCCGTCCCCGGTATAAAATATTGAAAGTTCTTTGCCTACTTTCTTTCAAGAAAGTAGGTCAGGTGCGGACGTTTTTCATGATGTCGCTGCACATCTCTTTCAGATGCTGGTCGCGCTTGATGTTTTCCTCCATCGTTTTGATGGAATACACCACCGTGGAATGATCGCGCTGGAACTCCTGCCCGATGGCCTCCATGCTCATGCCGGTCACTTCGCGGATAATGTACATCGTCATCTGCCGCGCCGCGCTCACATTCGCATTGCGCTTCTTGCCGCGGATGTCCGACGGCATCACATTGTAGGTGCGCGCGACCTCGTTCAGGATCTTCTCGATCGTGACCGGGATCGGCTGGCTGTCGTTCAGCGTGTCCTTGATCGCCGTCGTCGTCACGCCGATGCACGGCTCGATGCCCTCCAGCAGATAGTAGGCGTTCAGCTTTTTGACCGCGCCCTCCAGCTGGCGGATGTTCTGCTTTAAGTGGTTCGCAATGTACTCGGCCACGTCGTTCGGCAGGTCCAGATTCAACAGCTCGGCCTTGCGCTTGACGATGGCAACGCGGGTTTCAAAATCCGGCGGCTGGATGTCGGCGGTCAGGCCCCACTCAAACCGGGTGCGCAGACGCTCCTCCAGCGATTTGATCTCCTTCGCGGGGCGGTCCGACGCGATGACGATCTGGCGGCCATCGTTGTGCAGCGTGTTGAAGGTGTGGAAAAACTCCTCCTGCGTGCTCTCCTTGCCGGCCAGGAACTGGATGTCGTCGATCAAAAGCACGTCCGCCTTGCGGTAGCGCTGGCGGAACTGCTCCATCGTTGCCGTCTTGATGGCGGTGATCGTTTCGTTCGTGAATTTTTCACAATCCACGTAAACAATGTTGAAATCCGGGTGGTTCTTCTGGATCTCAATTTTGATGGCGTTCAGCAGGTGCGTCTTGCCCAGACCCGACGGCCCGTAGATGAACAGCGGGTTGTACGCGCCGGAGGGGTTCGCGGCCACGGCCTGCGCGGCGGCAAACGCAAACTGGTTCGACGGCCCCTTGATAAAGTTCTCGAACGTGAACTCGTACCGCCCGCTGGGAAGGTCGTTCTCGTCCAGCTTCGGCTTCTCGGCAGCCTTGCCGCCGTCCGGTGCGGGCGCGGCCAGCACAAACTTCAGCTCCACCTCAAAGCCGAGGATCGAGGCAAACGCCTCCTTGAGCAGATCGGCATAGCGCGCCGCCGCAAACCGCATGACGACGTCGTTGGGAACCTCCAGGATGATGATGTTCGTGCCCTCAAAATTCAGCAGATTGAGGTCCTGGATGAAAACTCTGTATGATGCATCGGATACTCGTCCTTTGCAGTACGCCTTGACGGCGTCCATTACATCATTGAAGGAATCCATGATTCTCGATACTCCCCACTTCCTGTTATAAGTAAACGCCCCATATCCAAACAGGGCGCAAAAATACTAAATACAGTATACCACAAAACCGGGTTTTAAACAACACCTATATATAATAAAGTAGGAATTTTTTTATACGCCGGAATTGTTGAAAATTTTTACGCGGAGCAAAGAAAAATAAAAGTTTTCCACAACAGATGCAATTTTCAACAGTAAATAGTACAAAATGTAGTGGATAACTCTCTGTAGCTCCAATTCTTTGACGCGGGAGCGAAAAATTCTGCCCAAACCCCCTTGACAAAGTGGGGGTAAATCGCGTATAATCTAACTCTGCAAGGCTGCCCCAGTGTATGGGCGAAGCCCTGAGCAAACAGCCCATACCGGGATTTCAACAGGAGGAATGAAAAATGAAGCGTACTTTCCAGCCCAAGAAGCGTCAGCGCAGCCGCGTCCACGGTTTCCTGAACCGCATGGCTACCAAGAATGGCCGCAAGGTCATCGCCCGCCGCCGTGCGAAGGGCCGTAAGAGCCTGACTGTCTGATAACTTCAGAGAATTAAGTGAACAAAAGGGTTGCTGATTGTAAAATCGGCAGCCCTTTTTTCAAATATGGCTTTACAGAAGCCGGGATTCATTATAATATATGTGTAGGAATGCCTTCCCCTTGGGGAAGGTGTCCGTGGCCCCGACCACGGACGGATGAGGGAAAACCTTCCGGATATTTCCCGCAAATGGGTTTTGACCGAAAGGTTTGCCCTCATCAGCCGCCTGCGGGCGGCAGCTTCTCCCGAGGGAGAAGCCTTGGGAGGATACTACTATGCGTTACCGCACTTTAGATAAAAACTGGCAGTTCAACCGGGTGTATGGCCGGGGCAAAAGCTATGTGCATCCGCACTGCGTTTTGTATGTGGCCAAAAACCGGCTGGGCTATACCCGCATCGGGCTGACGGCCACCAAAAAGGTCGGCCATGCCGTGCAGCGCAACCGCGCCCGCCGCGTCATGCGCGCCGCTTTGTCGGAGCACCTGGCCCGGAACATCGGCGGGTATGACATCATCCTGGTCGCCCGCGGCCAGACCCCCCACCTGAAAAGCACCCAGCTGAGCAAAACGCTGGGCAAACTGTTTGCAAAGGCCGGTCTGCCCGACAAGGCCGCCCCGGCCCCCGGGCCCGAGACGGCCCCGCAATGATCGCCCGCCTTCTCATCGCGCTTTTGCGCGGCTACAAAAAATATATCAGTCCGCACCTCGGGCATCACTGCCGGTTCATACCCACCTGCAGTGAATACGCCATGCAGGCGCTCGCCGTACATGGCCTTGTAAAGGGTCTGATTTTAACGGTGTGGCGCCTTTTAAGATGCCAGCCCTTTGCAAAATTCGGCTATGACCCGGTACCCGAAAAGGGAAAGTGGGTCAACCCGGAGCGAAGGCTGACGAAAGATAATAGATAAAAGATAACAAAAAACATACCGTAGGGGCGGATTCCATATCCGCCCGCGGCACCTGCCGGAAGCTGCACGGGCGCATATAGAATGCGCCCCTACGGCGGCAGAGATTTTTAAGCGGTGCGCCAGCACCGCGACCCACCAATTTTATTATCTCCACAACATCGCCTCTCATGTCTTTGCACTGCGCAGCAGAGACCTACATAAAAATAAAGGTCCCGGGCGCAGACGGGGCAGAAGGAAAGGCTATGTCTTTTA
>QWCN01001778.1_pt1 | contig 31151 bp, 39 predicted proteins | sample 1972711 | NCBI WGS metagenome assembly QWCN01 (sample SAMN09866707, study PRJNA288562) | Human gut metagenome isolate term1_stool, whole genome shotgun sequencing... | isolation source: gut | host: Homo sapiens | place: USA: California
GTCGGGCTTCGGAAAGCGTCCGTTAAAGTTGGCGTTGTGATGCTTTTTCATTTTTCCCTGCAGACAGATTTCTTATTGTAATTAGAATGGGGTGTAATGCGAAAAATCGAAACGATATCGTCTTTTATGCTTAAATTGCAAATAATAAAAAAAGCCTGCATCATTTTGAGATGCTGTAAGGGGCAGAACGAAAACTCCAAAAGAGTGAAAAGAGGAAAAACAGCTATAATGCAGTGACTTAGGAGAGAAAGCCCAAATTTCGGCACCGGAGGAAACCGTAATTTCAGTGCAGGAATTTCAAGGCGAAACGCCCCAATTCAATGCGTAACCGCAATATTCAGCGCTGATCTACCACAAAAACGAGCCTGTACGGCCATTTAAACGTGGTTTGTGCGGGCTTTATAGTATAATGACCGACCTGTCCCCTATTTGAGCGAGTTCAGGCGCAGCGAGGCTTTGATAAAAGCAAGCGCCCGGATGCGGTTGATGTGTATCTCCATCGGTTTGTGGTGCTCGTTATAGCTGACCAGCACGATGTGATCCGGTGTATCTGATTTTTGCAGGTATTTCACCGAAACGTACTCGTCTCCGTCGATGTCGAACGAAATCAGATACATTTCACCCCATATAATGCTGTGTCTGATGTCATGTACCTGCTTGTAAAACACGATGTCTCCGCTTTTCAGCAGCGGGTACATCGAATCCCCTACAATGCGCAGTCCTCCGTCGCATTTGGGAATTAACGTCGTTTCCATGACCTCAATGACCGACTGATTGTAACGCTCCGCAAACAAAGGAACAAGGCCAGCGACGGCCTCCATGTCATATATAGGTATCTGCTGACGGTCTATCAGGCGATCGGTTCGCAACTTGAAAACTTTGTCTACAACGACATCTGCAATATTCTTCTCGAAACTTTCCTCCTCTTTCGGGTATTCGTTATTCCCTAACCTTTTTTGGAGCTTTGGAAAGTTAGGCTTTTGGTTAGGGATTTTGTTAGGGTTTGAATCCCTAACCTTTTCCGGAGTTTTCGTAGCGAAAATTTCTCCCCGGCCCGTTAGCAACCAATCTGCATTCAAATCTTCGTACAAGGTCAAAACTTTGGCTATTTTATCTCCGCCGAGTTCGCTGGTTGCCCCTGCTCCCTTAAAATTAGAGGCAGCAATCCCCGAAGCCTCGTAAAAAGAGGTCTTGCTTATACCTTTGATTTTGAGGTATTCGAATATTCTGCGCTTAATTTCGGACAAAATTTTTACCTTTTTATTTGGAATGGTCAAAATATAGACCTATATTTGCGTAAAGTTTAATGCACAAATGTATTTAAAAAATTCGATTATGAGCACAGAAAACCGAGAAAAACGACTTGAGGCCATTCGGAACGGTCTCCGGCGCGGGGATAAGAAGCATATCGCCCGCCTCGCAGGCGTGCATCCGGTGTGGGTCTCCTACGTGATCATGGGTCGCGGTGTAAGTGAGCGCGTTCTGACGATTGCCGAGGGAGTGATCGCCGAACGGAACCAGCAAAACTAACGTTTAAACAATTACAAGCATGACAACAACAGAACGGCACTTGGCCAACATGATGCTAATAGCAGGACAACGCTGGATAGAAACCGGGAGACCAGAAGATCTGGCGACCCTGCACCGACGTATCAATCAACTCCAGCATTATCGGGACCTTGTAAAGGCTCAATGTGCAGGTAAAAATCGAGATCCTCGATATGTGCAAGATGTTTCTGTACGCAAAACGCACGGAAAGCGGCTTCAGTCTCGGCAATCCTCGAAACGCACCCTTGAATATCGATCGTACAAAAAACCTCTCTGCAATCGTCAGCAAGAGGCAAGTTGTCGGAGATCTCACAAGAGCAGCACGGAAAGCACACCTCAAAGCAACGCAGCAGTTTGCGGATTTTTGATACTTCTTTCGTCTTTACCACGATAGAAAATACGCAACTGGACCATAGTCTGATCGGGTTCTTGGGCATCATAGAGAACTTGATTAAGTGGTTAGATTCTACAAGTTAGTTAAAAGTTTTGAAAATACAACGTTTAAACCGACTTTAACCATGTTACCGGAACTGGAACCCTACATCGCCCGGTATTACGACAAGTGGCTGAACTATTCGCAGTATATCTGCACACGTTTTGGCATCCGACGCGAAGCGTATGACATTATGGCTGATGTCCTTGTTGAATTTTGCTGCAAATCGGACGAATCTTTATCCGACTTGTTGGCCAACGAGCAACGAGGATAGTGCAAACTGCTTATGTGCATTATAAAGGCGATCAGATTCCGGGCTGTTGACTTTATTCGACAAAAACGGGTGATCTCTTGTGATATAGAAAAGCACGTATATCATTTATCAGCCCCGGATGACGATGATCTTCAGGCCGAAATCTCCAACGAACTGCGCGAGGCTGAAGCAATGTTTCGGGATGATAGTCTCGTGATCCCGGTTGCCTCGTCATCGAAAATAGACATTTCGACGGGTGTGTGGTTCAGCGGCTATATTTATAAACGTTACTGCCCGGAAAAAGCGAGATTGCGGGTTGTATATCGAGCACATATTTTCGCCCACGGAAAAAGGATCAAACAAGTTGCACGTTCTACACGCAGCGAAGCCATGGCTGCCATGCTCCAATATCAGATGCAATATACCATCTAAAATAATAGCTTATGTTCACCAAAGAGATCACCCCGATTATTTCTCACCGCATTAACCTATGTACGACGCCGAATTTACAGTGACCTACCGGGTCGAACAGCGATATTATCGCCGTAGAGAGTTTCAACGGGTACGTCGTTCGCTGTATGCAGGGGAAGAACTTTTGTTTGTGGAGGATGCTCCCGTCGAATCCAAAAAGGGTGCGTTGGCCGAAATCATCAAGCAACTGGATTCGTTGGGCAGCTCAACCTCGGACTGCACCGATTGCCGATATAAGATTGGAGATTATCGAGGTGACCCCGGTTATTTGCTCTACATACTTTTTAAGACCCGGCTTCGCCTTCAGTTTATCAATTTCAAGTATCGCCTTTTCAAGTTCTTTGGTAAGAATATCTTCCTCAAAGACGAATCCGCCCCGGTTGAGTAGTTCGATTGCCGAGGCTGTCGGGCTGAAAGTACAGGATGTTCTCCGCAGATTGAGGTCGGTAATCAGACCTCGCTCTTGAAATTTATTCAAACAGGTTCTCAACAAGTCAAAGTCATCACATAGTAGAGATGGGCTGAAGCTCGTAGGCAGCGTATAGGGCGGAATATTTTCGCAGATTTTGGTCAGAATCTCGTCCTTGAACTGGGGTGTAAATTTAGAAATGTCCATAATCGCAAAAGTTTGTAGTGGTTTGCAAATGTAGCGATTATTTCCCGTGAACGCGCAGGCGTTGTTTCGGAGCGATACCGACACGGGAGCAGGAAACAATAACCAATAACTTATATATTATGCCAAACATCACATTACATCTGTCCACAGAAATAATCACGGCCAAGAATCTGTCCGAATTAGTAGGCTGCATTCGACAGATACAAAACCGCGACAAAACCAATCGGATAATTACCCTTACATGCGCCGTGACTGTGGTACAAGAGGAATCACTTGAAAGCCTTCCGGAATGCAGCGTCTATCGCGTCTGAGACCTGCTTTGTTGCTAAATCCTCGGTCTTTTTTGTCAATTCCTTTTGAAATTGGTCGCAACAGCATTTGATATTGACCCCGTCGCGGACAATTGTGACCGTCGGATGCTCTCCATGCACACGGCAGGTCATCCTTTCGAGGGTTCTTTTGATTGCATTGTAGTCGATCTTATCCATACCAATAATTTTAGTTAATAAGGTTTGCACCCATAAAGTTAACTAAAAATCCCGTGAATGCAAAGGCATTGTTTCGGAGCGATACCGACACGGGAGCAAAAACAAGGTTTTAAACGGCTTTAAACACGGTTTTAATGATACTGCCAAACGACATACTGATACGCGCGACCCCCGACGGGCAAACCGTCTGGGTGTCGCAGCGTATGGTATGCGAGGTATGCGGAGTATCTGACGGTGTGTTGAAATATAGCAGATCGATTTATAAATCAATTTTGCCTCCCTCGTGGCAGAAGGTCGCCGATCAGACGGAGTTCTTCCTGGGCGGCAAACCCGGCAAGGCCTGGCGGTGGGGCCGCAAGGGCGGGCAGTACTACTACGACTACGACCATATCCCGAACCGGAAACCGACCTGCTACCGGGACCAGCTGCCCTCGAAAGAGGAGTTGATCGGCGCCGTCGAGGATCAAAAATTGGACAGCAGCCGTACCCGTCGGAATCGGATTGTCGACACACTGGATGAGAAGGTGAAGAATTACGAAAGCGTCGACGATTTCATCTATTTCTCGACTTTCACAATCGGTGACAAGGATATTTTTGACACCAGACGGGCGCGGGACTTACAACAGGCCGCTGCGTGGTGCCGGTTCCTGAAGAATGCCCCGGCCCTGATCGAAAACGGGTCTTTGGGCTTTCGAACCCTGACGGGATTATACAAGGTTTGTGCGGCCCGGATCGAGAAACTGGACCTGACGGGCTTCCGCATCAAATCCGCGGAATCGCTCCGCAAGAAGATTGCCGGACTGCCCAACGGCGAGGATATGCTCGCAACCCTGGTGTCGGGCAAGTACTGCAACGACAACCGCCGGATCCTCGGCAAGTCCGAGATCGTGGATTATGCGACGGGTGAGGTTATGAAATACGATGCGCACCAGGCGACGATCATGTCCTACTGGCTCAATCCGGGCCGCTCGCAAAAGGATTCGAAGCAAACGCTCTACGGCCTTTATGCCTATGACATGGAGTGTCTGAATATCAAGCCCGTGAAGCTGTCGACCTTCACGCACTACATCAACAAATGGGACAACCGATATTTGTCCGCCGCCGAGCGTCACGGCAAGGCCTACGCCAAAAACGCATTCCGGCCTTATGTACCCTCCCAACCGCTTGAGTTCGCCAATTCGCTGTGGGTGTCCGACGGTTCGGGTGTGGTTCCGTACCGCTATCAGGACCAATACGGCAAGTGGCGCATGATGAAGATGTACACGATGCTGATCACGGATGTCGGAAGCCGCTACATGGTGGGCTATTCGGTCAGCCGCAAGGGGCAGCACGTCGAGGATTTCCGGATGCTGCGCGACGCGATGCGCATGGCGCTGTTGGACAACGGCAAGACCGAAGTGATGGATTTCCTGTCGGACAACCACGGAGCCTATACCGGGGCCGAATCACAGGCATTTTTGTCATTGGCCTGCGCCTATCACCGCACCATCGCGCCGCACGATTCGCAGGCAAACCCTGCAGAGTGCATTTTCCGGCTGTTTAAACGCCATTTTAAAAGCTATTTCAACCTTCCTGAAACCTCGTGGAACGCCAGGAGCCTCGAAAGCATGGCGAATCCGGACTACTACGACATCATGGCCCTGCCGACCTTCAGCGAGGCACAAGGGCTGCTCGACAATGCGATCCGGGAGTGGAACACGACGCAACTCAAATGCGGCATGACGCCGGAACAATGGTTCCGGGAGTTCAAGAATCCGGCTGCCGGGCAGTACGACGCGCGCCGTTACCGGATGGTGACGGGCGAGGTGTCGAAGCGCGACATCAGCTATGCACGTTCGATCCTCGAGGTCGAGCGTCAGGGCGTCAAATACAAATACGACATCCCGAACGATGCCACAACCGTGGCCCTGATCGCCAAACACATGGGATATGCTCCGAACCTCGCCGTGACAGCCTATTGGGATGCCGAAGGAGCCGATCTCTACACGCCCGGCGGAGTTTATATGTTCACCTGCGCCCCGGCCCCGCTGGCTTCGAAAACCTATGCGGAAGCGACACCCGAAGGACTGCGGGCCCTAGGCCACCACATACAGAAGGGCGAGACCTACGATGCTATCACGGAGGAGTTCGTCGAGGATGTGACCCGCGCGAAGGCGATGCTGTCGCCAAACTACGGGTTCAACGTCCAGGACAGCGGTACGAAGGAGGACTACAATGCCCTGCGCGAGCGCATTATGGACGGTGAGTATAACCGGACGCTGGTCAAAGAGCAGACCAAAGCCCGCAAGGCCTCCGAACGTCAGGAAAGGAAGTTAACCAAGGCCCTCGAGGACGCAGCTCTGGCCCGTGCGAAAAGCAAAATTTCAGACTTATCGAAATACACAAAATAATGAATTATGGACACGATTTTAAAGGATCAGATTGTCGCCGCCGCCAGGCAGTACATTACCAGTAAAGGGCTTTCGCAGGCCGCCTTCGCGCGTCTGTGCGATGTCAGCCCATCGTATATGAGTAACATCCTGAACGGTGTATATGAGTACAAAGCATCGGGAGATAAGACCATCGCTATTGCCGATCGGTATTTCGCAGCAATCGCAGGTCGTATCGGGATGTCGGTCATGGCGGCATACTGGCGCACGGTCGAAACACCGCAGTTTATCGAAATAATCTCAACGCTCGAGGATGCCCGAAAACGCGGCACGGCGAAGATGATCATCGGCGAAACAGGCTGCGGAAAGACGTTTTCCACGAACAAATTCATCGAGGCGAACCCGGTCAACACATTCAGGATCACTGTAAGCAATCAGCATAAGATTCAGGACGTGACCGAAGAGCTGGGGCGCACGATGGATGTCGTCCTCGGCGTGCAGAGCCGCAAGGCATACCGCATGCGGGCCATCACCAACCGTCTGCGGGAGTTAAAAGCGCAGGGCGGGCAGCCGATGGTCATTATCGACGAGGCCGAGAATATGACGCACGGCATGGTCGGCCTGTGTAAAGGTATCTATGACGCGATTAACGAGCAGGCTGCGTTCGTGCTGATTGGTACGGGAGAACTTATCACGAAACTCGACAAGATGGAGCGCTACAATTATTCCTATCCCGGCATTCCACAGTTCCGTCGCCGCTTCAAGGCCGGAACCGTCTACCTGACGCCGATAGATCGGCAAAAGCACTACAACGCCTTTTTCGAGGACATCCAGGACCCGGAACTGTGCACCCTGCTACGAGGCCTTTGCAACAACTACGGCGAACTGCATGACTTCCTCGAGCCCGCTCTGCGGGATGCCGCCGAGGACGGGGTACCCCTGACGGATCAGTACTTCCGCATCAAGTATAAAATCGCTTAATATTCTGATATTATGATTGAACTCACCAAATCATCAGCTGCACGTATGGACTGTCTTTCCTATATGATCGCCCTGCGCCGTAAGAACATACTGACCGTGGAGACCTATCTGAAGCAGCACAGGCAGAATCTCTCCCCGGAGCGGGTCGCACAGATCGAGAAGGACCTGGAAGGTATGCGTTTTGGCTTGCACAACATGGAGACCGACTATTGCAGCATCGCCGGGGAACCTTACACTGACAAACGTAATTCTTAATCAATATCACTATGAACAACGAACTGAAAGACATGACCGCCGACCAGCTGGAACAGCTGCTCGAGCAGAAGCGGGCCGAGGAGCGCCAGGCCGCAGACAAACGGCGCAGGGACTATGAGGAGACGCGGGCCGACTTCGTAAAGCGTATGGCAACTGAAACCCGCAATATCACTGGCCAGGTGCGTGAGTTCTACGACCTGGTCGTGGCCGAAACCGATGCCTTCCGGAAGATCATGCAGGAGTACGGAGCCACGCGCCGGGACGATCAGCTCGGCTACTCGGTGCAGGAGGGTGATTTTCGCCTCGAGGTGAAATGCAACCGGATCAAGCGTTTTGACGAACGTGCCGATGCCGCTGCGGCCCGGCTGATCGAGTTCCTGAAGGCGTGGATCGGCGGACGAGAGAAAGGTGCCGATGATCCGATGTACCAGTTGGCAATGACGCTGCTGGAACGCAACCGTAAGGGCGACCTGGACTACAAGTCCATCAGCAAACTGTACGAACTCGAGGGACAGTTCAACGATCCCGAGTACTCGGAGATCATGCAGTTGTTCAAAGAGAGCAACGTCGTCGATGGCTCCGCCATCAACTTCTACTTCCACCAGCGCGACGGGCGTGGCGTATGGCACAAGATCGAGCCGTCATTTAACCGTATGTAACTATGAAAATCGGATTTCCTGGAGCCTTGTTTATCGTGTTCCTTATTCTCAAATTGACGGGTGTGATCGCCTGGTCCTGGTGGTGGGTAACATGCCCGATGTGGATTATCCCTCTTATCTACCTTGTTATTTTTGCCGGGTTCTTATGCGGAGAGATTTATAAAAAAATCAAATCCTAATTCCCGAACGGTTTTCAGCGGTGGTTCGATTCCACCGCCGGGAGCAACTAAACCAAATAGCCCACTATGACACCTTTAACCACTCTCGCACGCGGCGCAAAGATACGCCGGATCAATACCCTGATGTCGGCCTGCCGCCTGATCCCCAACCGGGAGGACATCCTGGCGTTGTGGGATGCCCGCAGCTATGACGAACTGACCGACGAGGAGATCGTCGCCCTGCAGGCCTATATGGAGCTTGCCCACCGGAGCAAGACGACCCCGGCCCCTGACGCGATCCGGCGTCTTCGGTCGCAAGTCCTGGCACATCTGACGAAGCTCGGGATGTACGCTTCGCCCGAGGACTGGACGAAGGTGAACCATTTCCTGCTGCAGCGGCGGATATGCGGGCGTCTGCTCTACATGCTCGATGCGCATGAGCTGCAGGCGTTGGTCCGCAAACTGCGGGCGATCGGGGACAAGAAGCCCGCCACGACCTCGCGGCCTTCGGTTCAGGTGACGCCGATCTACATCATTCCGGGAGGCGGCCCGACCGTGGTGAACTGACATAAAAAAAGCCCTGCAATATTGCTATCACAAGGCCGACCTGCTACAAAGATAGTCAATAATTGCGGAAAATGGCATACAACAACAAAAATCACATCCGAAAACGTGAGCATGCGGTGCGGATCACGAAGCTGTACTATGAACCCGGGCGGCAGGATCGGTGTCTGAAATGGGTCTGGAAAAAGTACATCTACGACCAGTTTCATGTCGAATATGCCGCCTATTTGTCCTGGCTCCGTAAAGAACGTGAACGCACACAGCAGGACATCCGACAACCAACTCTATTCGATTGAACAGCCCGACACGCAATGTGCCGGGCTGTTTCATTACGACCGTTCCGTGGTGATGTCGATCTCGACGCCTTCGGCCTTTTTACGCGGCCTATAAGCCGCGTTGTCCGTTCCTCCGAATCGGAACTGCATGACGTATTCGCGGATCGCATCTTCACGTTTCACGCGCCGCAGGGATATGCGTGTGAGCCCCGAGAACTCCTCTCCGGACAATCCCTGCAGCTGGGTGTAGATCAACCTCAGCAGGGCGAACATGCGGAAGGCCTTGTTCCGGTCGGGCGCGAGGGCTGAAATGTTTACGGGGTCGAAGTGCGCCACCCGCACGGTCAGGATCGCCTCGCCCTGCTGCACCTTCCGCGTGCAGTCCGTGAACTCGGCTTCGGCGATGTCTATCAGCACGCACGGAAAATTGACGGGCGGTCGCTCGTTGTAGAAATCCAGCTGCCCCCAATCCTCGGCCAGGTAGGCGATCTTCTCGGGGAGCAGTTCCTGCAGCTTGTCCTGAACTGCCACCATTGCATTTTCAATCATTTTAAAGGCGTTTAAAGGGTGTTTTATCGGGGTTGCAGGGCTTTTGCAAGTTCCCGGAAAGCGCTCTGCAGGTTTTGGTGTATGACCTCCCGTGCCACCTGCCGGACGCGGGGATGGTCGCCGATCACTTGCCGCTGCGGAATCGTGATCGTGTCCTTCTTGGTCAGCGCCATGTTGCGCCAATACTGCGCCTTTGCCGACAGCGCACGGTTGCGCTGGGTATTGGAGGCCTGGCGTTTCTTGGCAGAGGTGGTGATGCCTCCGGCGTTTTGGTAGTACATGGCCCAAAAGAATTTTCGCATCCGGGGTGTGATCTTTATCTTTCCTCCCCGGTTGTGCAGCCCCATATAGGGCGTATCGGTCGAGAACTCGACGCCGTTTCGCTGGATGATCCCCCGGAAGCTGCGCCGCCCGCGGCCCGTCACCTGCAGGAGCGATCCGCGTCCGCCGGGATAGGACCGATCCGGCCAGGGACGGTCAAAGAACGCCCGCCGTTCGAAGTTGCGGTCGAACTCGTCGAGCAGTTCGACCTTCAGGTCGGTCAGGATTTTTCGCTTCAGGTCACGCATTTTTTTTCGGTTCAAATACAACGTCGTTCTTCTGCCGGGGTAGCGGCTTGTCGTGCGACCGTCCTCCGGAGAAAATCTCGTCGGGAATACCGCGAGGAAATGCCTCGCAGAACTTGTAACCGTCATAGTGCTTGCATAGCAGGCACGTCAACACCAATTTTAGTCCCATTTTTCAAATATTGTAAGTAATTCGTCCGGCACGCCGTCCTTTCCGTTCATTTTGTAGGATGCAAACCATTCTGCGAAATATTCACCTGACGTAGTTTCTCCATAGACACTGATGGGCTTCTTCTCCTTGAAGTATTCCGGCGCATCGGAATGATGATGGATGTAGTGTCCGAGTTCATGATATATAGCACATTTGACTTGTGATTTCACATCCTCAAATAAACACGTGACAACATCAGGTATTGGCTGTTCGTCTCGTTTGATTTTGTCGTTGATCTTCTCGATCTGATAAGTCCAATCCGAAATATTACTTTGTTCCTTCTTGATATACGCTTTCAATTCTTTATCAAGTCTCGTATTCTTCCCGAGCTTTTCACGATACTGTTCGATTGACTTCTGTGCCCGCTCGATCTTGTTTTCACGGATGGCTATGCCTTCCTTGAACGGTATAGGCTTTTTGAAAATATTCGACTTGAAACTTTCGAGATTGATGTATATCTGCTTTTTGCCGTCATTGTAATGGCCTCCGATCCTCTGCTTAATCTTGGTGCTACCCGCGCCCACATTATACCCAAGTATCAATTCATTGAGTTTGAGACGACCATTTTTTCCGACATTCTCGATAGCTTCAAGAATAATATTCGCCTGTTCTATGGATGCTTCTGAAATATCGGCATTGCGAATGCCGACTTTTTTCAGACGCTCCATCACCTGCTCCTTTGTTTTTGCACTGACAAAGCGGTTGTCTGCAAGCCTTTCAACTGTCTCTTTTGCCTTAATCGAGAGGTTGTAGTACGGGTGATGCTTCGGAAAGATCACTTTGTCCTTACCGGGATTGAACCGGAACATTTCGGCGCGGTTCCGACCCTGGCTGTCGATGTCGGTGGTAGCTTCACGCCCGAGTTGCAAAGCCTTCTCTCCGTCAGTGTAGGGATATTTGCCTTTTCGGACCTGCACGACCCGGCACCGACATTTCCATCCGTTCGGCGGCATGATCTCCGACCAGCACGGATCGTCCTGCGGACGGGTCAGTCCTTCGAGTTTCGCATGCGCGGGCCGTACTTTGCCGTCGTTGGCCGTGCGGTATTGCAGATCGTAATCATCCCCGTCTCGCTCGATTTCGGCCCATTGTGCCGCTGATTGCGCGGAATGTACGGCGAACTCGTACTCAGCTTCCAGGTAGCGCTCGTTGTACTCGGGATGTATCTGCTTCACCTCCTCAAAAAACTTGCTGAATGGTTTGACCCGGCCCTCGGCATCGCGTAAAAGTTGCGAGGCTTCACGCAGTTCGTGGTAGGTCTTACAACCCGAGAATACGAACACGTCGCGCCCGAGTTTGTCGGTCATTTCTGTCGGAATGTCAGCATCTTTCAGTCCGATATTGACCCCTTCCATCAGGGCGTCGGTTATTTCGTCGATCAGCGTCCGGATCGGCTGATCCTCGAGCATGTCGGGGCGGAAGTTCCCGGCCTTCTGCAGGTGCTTTGCGGCATTACGGAATGTCGACAGACGCACGACAGGCTTTTTGCCTTTGCCGCCATCCGCGGCCAGCGTCACCGGATCACCCAGTTCGTAGACCGCCGCCAGTCTTTCGTGCAGCCCCCTGTACGCGATCAGGGGGCGGTTGCGAAAAAATCGACTTCCTGGGGCTGCGGCACCGACAACGTTTCCGACAGCTGCCCCGGCACGGTGAAAGCCTTATCGGTACACACGATTCCGAACTTCTCCTCAATCCAGTCGTTAGGCACATCTTTGAACTGAAGTAGCTGCACGACCATCGCCCACAGTTTTTCGATGTCTTCCTGTTGTTGCCAGGAGAACACGCTGCCCGCAGGCAGGATGCCGATGTACACCAGGGCGGGGATCACTGTGGAGTTCCAATATCCCGCCAGCATCTTACGGTCAGCCATCACCAACTTTTCGAATAGCCGGATGCTGCTCTCCTCTTTGGAGCGGTTGCCGTTCACGGTGTCCTGACCGATCACGGCCCCGTTCACCAGCACCGAGACCGCCTCCTTGCACAGGGCGATCAGGTTGTTGTAGACATCGCCGTTGGTGTCGGCTCCCTTTGCGAACTGAAACTCCTCCGTGCGGTCGATAATGAAGTATGCCGCCGCACCCATGTCACGCAGCATAGCCTCGGCACGGTCGAGCATGGCGGGGTCCTGCGTGTCTGTCTTCATAAACCGGGGCGGGATGCCGTATATCTCGCAGAGCTCCGACCAGCAGGACTGTGCGAAGCGCATGAACAGCACATGCGGCACGGCCTTGTTCAGCAGTCCGTAGTCGTGGTCCTTGCCGAACTCCAGGATGAAATTCCCGAACTCCCGGACCTCGCGGTACTGGAGGCCCTTACTGTCGTCCTCCCGAAACAGCAGCATCCCCTTCTCGGGAATCACGTTCTGCCGGGGCAGCAGGGTGACGGCTACGGGTTCGGTCTCGTCCCCGGTCGTCGTGAGTTCCACGAGCGTATGGCCGTACATCACGCTGTCGAGGATGTGGGTGTTAAGCTCCGTGACCCATGATGCCGCATTGAGGGCTGCCGTAGCCTGGTCGTCGATCTTGTCGCCTACCTTAATCTCGAAAGGTGTCAGCAGCGTTGCCTTCTGCCTCAGTTCGATCTGTGAGGTGAGGTGCGCGCAGAGCATCACGTCGTCGTAGAGATTCATCAGTCGTGCCCGGCGCGGGTTGTCGACGTTATCCGCCGCGCGCAGCGCCGACCGCCAGGTGGCGATGTCGGACCGGGTCCGCGACAGGGTTTTCGGGACGATACTGCGGATGTACCCCTCGCGTCGCCGGGCTGTTTTCGGGGTGTTCGTTTTTACGGCCAAATTAGCGGCCTTAGCCGTGACGCCGGGGGTTTTCCTGCTTTTATTCTTTTTCTGCATTGTGCGAACGATTAAAGGGTGTTTAAACGGTGTTTAGTCGTCGAAGTCGTGGCGGAACTTGCGGCGGCTTCCCATCCGGGCCGTGATGCGCACCTCGCCGTCTTCGGTTTTGAGCAGCGGCAGGCCGGGAGCGAGAGGCTTGTCAGTACCCTTTACACCCGAAACCTTCTCGAGCCAGTCGATCGCCGCCCGGCGGTATTCGCTGACCTGCTCGAAGATCAGATCGGTGTTCGCCCTGCGGCAGAGGTTCCACACCGCGATATTCTTGCAATGCTCCAAAAGTGTGGCGTGGCGGTCTTCTCCCGTGGCCGAGAATATCGCCTCGCAGTCGTATTTGGCATTCAGGTAGCTTCGTGCCTCGTCGATGGCTGCCAGAATCGCCATGCGGATCGTGACGGCGCTTGTGGTGATGCTCTGCAGCTGGTACTCACTGATGGCTGTGTATAAATCCTCTTTCTCGATGAACATGGCTTACAGATTTTGATATTCGTCGATGGCGTCGAAGCAGGGGCAGGCCTTCATCCACTCCCAGGGCTCGATGATCCCGTTGCCGTTCAGGTCGGGCGAAAAGTCGCGGTGCCCGCAGATCATGGCGTCGGAGAACTGCTCGCGGAGCTGCTGCAGGAGGTAGAACAGCGATGCCTTCTGTCCCTCGGTGCGGGTGTCTTTGGGCTGGCCATCGGCATCCAGTCCTCCGATGTAGCAGATGCCAATGCTGTTGGCATTGCTGCCCTGCACATGGGCCCCGATCTCGGCAATGTCGCGTCCCTTTCGGATTGTGCCGTCGATCTCGATCACGTAGTGGTAGCCGACCTTGCGAAATCCCCGCTGACGGTGCCAGCGGTCGATGTCTTCGATGCCGAACGGCACCCCTTCTTTGGTTGCGCTGCAATGCAGCACGATGTACTTGATTTTACGCATATCGTTGTAGTTTGTCAGTATTTGCGGCTTTCCCGGCGGCCCACGCGATAGGTGCCTTTCACCTGCCGGAATACGGTATTGAGTTTCGAAAGAGCGCCTTCACCCGCATCAGGTCCGTCGACGGCCACGCTTCCGCCCTTCTCGAATGCGAGGTACTGATCGACGAGTTCCTGGAAGTCGGGGCTGTCCCGCTCGTCGATATTGAACCACACATTTCGGCGCTCGAAATAGGACTGCGTGGCCTCGATGCGGTCGTACTTGTCGGCCTTCGGTCGCTTGTCTGCCTGTACAGGGATGTAGTAGCCCCGGGCATCGCCCTCGGCATCGAAGTCGTTGACGAACTCGTCCATCGAGAACAGACCCTCGATCCAATAGCGGACCTTGCGGCAGGTGCGCAGCTCGGTGGTTTCGTACAAGTCATAGAGCCATTTTGCCAGGACCGTGCGGGACTGCTGGCGCAGGAAGCAGTAGATGAAATGAAACTCGCGGTCTTTCTTGCCGACGAGGATCATCCCTTTATGGCATGCCTGGGCCTTGTAGGAGAGGTCTCCGTAGAAGACCAGCGCATCGTATTCGTTCAGCGGCAGCATCTTCTTCCATTGGATGTCCTCGGCCTTGAACACCTTGCCATCCTCCACGTGGACGTGCATATACTCGCGCATGAACGACCGCGAGGGGATGCTGCGGTACTTTTTGCGCCAGTACTCCGCCGAGGTCTTTTCGGGCCAGTTCGGTTCGAAGGTCGTCAGGTCCTTCACCGCGGGAACCGTCAGGACGTACTGGATCGGCTGCTCTCCATCCTGGCGGGATTTCTCGGCCAGCACCTTCAGCTGCTTTTTGAGGCGGTTCGTGATGCTGTTCTTATGAAAGTTGTTGTTGGCATACACGAACCGCCGGGTCGATCCGTCGGCCTCGTCGAAGCATCCCATCAGGTCCTCGAAGATCCACTCGACGGCCTCGCGCATCAGACGGTCGTTGTTGACATGGCGGCGTGTATCGACATCATCCACGGCGATGTAGTCGGGTCGCTGCTCCTCCTCACGGACGCCGCGCGGGTCCTGGCCGAAGCCCAGAGAGGTGAAGCGCACACCGTCCGAGGTCAGAAACTCCCCGGACGACCAGTCGCCCTGCTTGTAGCGGCTCCCGTAGTCGTTGATCAGCCGCTTGTTAAACACCAGTTGCGCCTGGCATGCCGAGAGCAGTTTATGCGCCTTGTCCTCCGTTTCGCCGATCAGTAGCATGTAGCGCATGCGGCCCGTGTACATCAGGTACAGCGGAATACCCATGTCGATATGTACGGACTTTGCCCCGGATCGGTAGATGATCCACATGGCCATGATCACGTCGTGGTCGATGATCTCCTGCGCACCCGTGCGATGGAACCACGCACAGGGCACCTTCGCATAGTTCGGGAAATAGTACTCGAACCAGGTGACATAATCCCTTTCGAGGCGTTTCACGCGGGCGATCTTATCCGCCAATGGCTCGTGAATGTTTACGACCGAGGCCTTCGCTATGCGTCGGCAGTGCTCCTCGTAGTTGTCGAGGAGCTTCTGAAATTTCTTGTCGATGTCTGCCATATGCCGCTACTTTTTTAAGGAATCGACCTGCGCCCGGTGTTGAATGAACATGCGATGCAACTCCGTCTGTCGGGTGATCTCCTGCGGAGCCACCTCAGCGATGAAGTTGTCGACCTCCTTCAGTACGGAGATCACTATCGACAGTGATACCTTGCCGTCGAAGTATTGCAGGCTCTTGGCAACCTTCGAAAGTCCGTCCGTATCGAGACGGGGCTTATTACCATCGGCGATCCACTGCATTTCTTTCAGCAGCAGCTCGCGGATTTTTCCGGGAGCTGCCAAACTTTCTTGGCGCTTCTCGTCCCATTTCATACCGCGTCGCCATGTGGACAGCGTGGCCTCACGGATACCGAGCATATCGGAGATACCCGCGCAGGTCATTCCCTGCTCGACAAAACAGTTGTAAGCCGCTGTGTATAATTTGTGCTTTGGAGTTGTCATAGACCTCTTTTTTGTGCAAAGATGGCATGCCGAAACGCGAATGCGAAAAATAGTTTAATACCTTGACAATCTTTTTGTTGCTCCGGATTCTGAGGCCTATGTTTGCATCAAAAAACGAGGCGCATGGCTTTACCGAAATTCATATTTAACGACGAAACGAAAAAGAACTCGCACGGGTTCTTTCTGCTTAACGGCGGCGGCAAGTTCGAACGCTTCCAGGAGTATTCCCCGATGCTCGACAATCACGATCTCAACCGTCTGATCGGTCGCTGGGACAACCTGCATGTCGAGGGGTCACTGCTTGTTGCCGATCCCGTCTTCGACGACGGGATCACCCTGGGGGCGGAACGCAAGGGCCAGGTCGAGCGCGGGTTCCTGCGCGGAGCATCGCCCGGCATCATCATCCTGCGGGCCGAGTACCGCACGAATCCGGCAGGCGGTGAGGACCTCTATGTCACCGAGTGGGAGCTGTTCGAGGGTTCCGTAACCTCCGTGCCGTCGAATGCCGGGGCCGTGACGCTCAAAATCTACACGGGCGACGGCCACCTGGTCGATGACGGCGATGTGCGCCTTCATGTCGACAACATCGTGAAACTCTGCGCGGAGGGTTCGCCGCAGGGTCAAATCCCTAATATCAAAACAATGGAAAAAATCACCCTTTCCGCCGAGGCATACGCCGCTCTCGGCATCAATCAGGACGCGGACGCTACGGCGATGAGCAAGGCCATCGTGCAGTTGGCCGCGGACCGCAACAAACACAAGGAGACTGCCGATGCCCTGCAGACGGAGATCGACGCGGCCCGTAAGAAACGCGCCGAGGAGCTGGTCAACCTGGCCGTCGAGCAGGGCAAGATCGGAGCCCCCGCCCGTGAAAAGTACGTCGAACTTGCCATGAAGGATTACGACCTGGTGTCGGAAACCCTGAAGGCCATCCCCGAGAAGGTCTCGCTGGCGGCTGCCGTCACCAAGATCGCCGGGAACGTGATTCCGGCCGATCGCCAGAACTGGACGCACCTGCGCTGGCTGAAGGAGGACCCCGAGGGCCTTGCGAAGATCAAAGCCGAGAATCCCGAGGTTTTCGAGACCATCCGAAAAAAGCACAACTAATCAAAATCAGACAGATATGCCTATTGAAAAAGAACTGTGGGTTGACATCATCAAAGAGCAGCCCATCCAGGAGGGTGACTTCCTGAACGAATCCGAAGACCTCAGCGCCCTGGTCGACAACAACACGCTGCACCTGGCCGAGGCAGGTGTCGAGCCGGAGGTATTCATCGACAACGACACCTATCCGGTCGGTATCGTACAGCGCGAGGACGTGCCGAAGGACATCCTGCTGCACACCCTCGACACGAAGAACACCGTGGTGCGCAACATCGAGCAGATGCAGGCCGCCTACGACAAGATGCTGAGTGTGACGCGCGGTCATGTGAACGCCCTCACGCGCAAGCGTCGGGCACTGGCTGCCTACAACTGGTGCCCGTTGCAGGACGGCGAGTTCACGCCCGTCCTGGTGACGACTGGTGAACTGGTCAACGGTCGCCGTCGCCTGACCTTCGACGACCTCGATCTGCTCGAGGCGAAGTTCAAGGCAATGGAGGTCGACATGACGCAGCTGTGCCTGGTCCTCACTACGGAGCACGAAGCCGACCTGAAGTCCGAGAACCGCAAGCTGTACAAGGAGTACATGCGCGACGGGAGGATCGGCAATTTCAAGGTCTTCAGCTACCCGCATCTGCCGTACTTCGACACCGAGACGGGCAAGAAGCAGGCCTTCGGCTCGGCCAAAGGCGAGAACAGCGCGATGGCGTCGATCGCCTGGATTCGGACCGAGGTGATGCGTGCGACAGGTACGGTCGATGTCTTCCACCGCGAGAAGGACCCCGAGGCCCGCGGCGACATCCTGGGCTACCAGCAGCGTTTCTCGGCCCTGCCCCTGCGCAACAAGTACATCGGAGCCATCTATTCGGGTAAGTAGTCATGGAAGGAGCTATGCAGTATCTCGGCCAGTATGCGATCAAGTCGGCCCTGGTGGCCGCAGCCTATTTCGCACCATGCAAGGAGGTTATCGCCATAGTGTTTCTGTTTTGGCTCGCCGATCTCGTCTTCGGTGTCCTCGCCAGCAAGAACCGGCACGCACCTCGATCGTCGCGCCGAATGCGCAAGAGCGTAGGCAAACTGATCGGCTACATGGCCGCGATACTGCTGGCCTTTCTGATCGACAAGCTCGTCCCGAATCTGTGGATCATTCCGCACCGACTGATGGCGGCCTACCTGTGCGTCTGCGAACTTATCTCGATCCTCGAGAACCTGGCGATCATCACGCAGGCCAAAGCCTTCGTGTCGCTGATCAAACTGATCCGGGGCAAGAACGATGAAAACGTAATTTACGATCTGATCAATGAGAAAAATGCTGATTATTCTGCTCGCAGCCCTTTTGGCCGCGTGCAGCCCAAGCCTCAGACTGCAATCTTCGCAGACGGCGGCGACCGATACGGTGATCGTGACCGAACAGGTCCGGGACACGGTGGTAGTCCTCGAACGCGACCAGTCGATGATCCGGGCGCTTCTCGAATGCGACAGCGTGGGGCAGGTGCAGATGCGCCGACTGATGGAGTACCAGGCGGGGAACCGACTGAGGCCTCCCGACATCAAGGTCCGCAATAATGTCCTGACGGCTACGGCCCAGGCCGACAGTATGGCTATTTACCTGACTTTAAAAGACCGCATCGAACGCCATACGTCCACCCGCAAAGAGTTACAAATCGTCGAGGTCAACCGCCTGAATACCTGGCAGCGGACCTGGATGTGTGTCGGACAGATTTCGGCCCTGCTGCTGATCCTGTTCGGGGTCTTTAAAACCCGCAAACTGTTAAAAATCTGAAAACATGGATATTAAAAACATGAGCGCCCAGGAGCGCGAGGAGGAGCTGGCCCGCTTGGCGGATGCCACGAAGGCCGCGAAAGCCGAGGGCAAGACTGCGAAAGCGCAGGTCGCGGAGGGCAAAGCAGCCGTGAAAGCCGCTAAAACCGTCGAGGAGAAGGCGTCTCTCAAGGAGAGCCTGGCAGCCTTGGAAGCGGCTTATCAGGCCGCCACGGCGAAGGTCGCTGAGGCCGTGGCCCGGGAGGCTGATTTCCGAGCCGAGGCCAAAGTCATCGAGGATGCCGAGAAGGCCGAAGCGGATCAGGACCGTAGGGAAGCCGAGGAGGCCGCCGCAGAGCAGGCCCGGAAGGCCGACCCGTTCAAGGCCCTGGCCGAGAAGTATGCGAAAGCCTATCCCGACTGCAAAACCTTCCACATCACCAGCGACAAGCAGGTGTTCCTCGACAAAGACAAGAACCTCGCACAGTTCCATCAGAAGGGCCTCGGCGAGGGCGAAGTACGAACCGTTAACGTGCGATAATCATGGCATTACCTAACGTAACTATCAAACTCGAGAACGGGAACCTGGGCCGTGTCGCACAGAGCGACGACGGTGTCGCCGGGCTGATCCTGACGGGCGCAGCCGTCGCCGACAAGCTTGCGCTGAACGAGGTCTACCTGATCAATTCCTCGCGGGACATCGCCCGGCTGGGCATCACGGCTGAGAACAATCCCCTTGCATACAAGGAGCTGACGGCCTTCTATACGGAGACGGGCGACGGCGCCGAGCTGTACCTGCTCGTCGTCTCCGAGGCGACACTGCTCTCGCAGATGTGCAGCCTCGAGGAGGGCTCGCCGCTGAAGAAGCTGATCACCTACGCCAAAGGTCGCATCCGCCTGGTCGGCATCAACCGTCTGCCGTCTGCCGAGTACAGCGCCGACACCACGGAAACGGGCATCGACAAGGATGTCGTGACGGCGGCCACCGCAGCGCAGTCCGTCGGTGAGAGCTTCGCCCGGAAGGTGATGCCCTTCCGGTGCCTGATCCCCGCTGCAGGCTGGGACGGCACGACCGACAAGCTCTACAAGCCCCGCGAAGGCAGCACCAACCGTGTAGGCTTCGTCATGGCCTGCGACGACCAGGCGAACAAGACCGCCGCAATCGGACAGATGCTCGGACGTGCCGCTCGGATTTCCGTAAACCAGTCTTTGGCCCGCGTGAAGTCGGGAGCGATCGCCGCCGAGGGATGGCTGACCAACGGCAAGACCCCCGAGGAGTGCGACGCGATGCTCGACCTGCTGGACGAGGCGGGTTATATCATCTACCGCTCCTTCCCGAAGAAGAACGGCTACTACCCGAACGACGACCACATGGGGGCCCCGCTGTCGGACGATTACAGCAACCTGAACTACGGACGTGTGGCGGACAAGGCCATGATCTACGCCTATACCGCCTACATCGAGGAGATTCAGGAAGACATCGAGACCGACGACGAGGGCAACATCCCGCAGGAGATGTGCTCGTACTACGAGCGTCTGATCGACAATGCCGTCGCGGTGGCGATGCAAGGCGAGATCAGCGATTTCACCTCCTACGTCGATCCGGCGCAGAATGTTCTCTCGACCCGTCGCATGACGGTTTCGTGCAGGATCAGACCGCGCGGTATGCTGCGGGACATCATCGTAAACCTCGGATTTGAGAATCCGGCAATCAAGCAGTAGCATGAAAATACGAATCAACGGAAAAGAGTACGATTGGGGCACCATCAAGATCATCATGTGGGGCCGCCCGGTAGTCGGTGCAACAGGTGTCGACTACAAACTTGCCAAGGCGAAGGAGGCCTTGTATGCTGCGGGGCGTTCCGCCAAAGGCATCCAGCACGGTCAACGGGCCGCGACGGGAACCCTGACGCTGCTGCAGAGCGAGATCATCGCCATGAACCGCGCTGCCCGTGAAAAAGGCTACAAGGACATCCTCGACGTGGATGTGGATATTCTGATCTCCTACATCCCCGAGGACAGCACGGCCATCACGGTCGACCAGATCATCTGCGCCTCGTTCTCGGAACTCCCCTCGGGCATGAAAGCGGGCGACATGAAAAGCGAGCACGCCATGCCGTTCGTCGCTCTCGACATCGACTACGACATCGCGTCGAAATAAAACAAGCCCACGGCATCGGACCGTGGGCTGTTTAAGCACCCATTAAACCCCATAAAGAGCATTATGGAAAAGAAGGATATGGCCGCGAAGATCGCGGCATGGAAGAAGAAACACGGCGACGTGTTCGCCTATGAGGTCGACGGTAAGACCTGCTACCTGCATCGTCCGGGACGTGATGTGATCGCTGCCGCATCGGTGGTCGGCAAAGAAGACCCATTCAAATTCGCCGAGATCATCCTGTCGAACTGCTGGCTCGGAGGCGACGAGGAGCTACGCGACGACGACCGCTATTTCATAGGTCTGTCAAATCAAATTTCGCAGATCGTAGAAGTCAAGGTCGGGGAAATAAAAAAACTCTGAGCGGCACCGAGGTAGTGAAAGGTGACGGGTGGCTGCATGCGGGCAACGCCCTGATCCGCTCGGTGCTGCACATGGACCCCGACACGCTGTCGGACGAGGCGTGGGGCTTTCAGGTGAGAATGGCCGAATGGGTGGAGAATGAGCGGGTGCGCAGATATACGCCTATCGCTTAGTCTGCCACAGGCCACGCCACCTGTCGATGTGCACAGCACACTTAAATCCTTCACCCAAAAGGTAAAGCAAAGCGGCAGCCACAAAGATCAAGAATATCCAACCTGTAACAGTCATAGTAATACAATTTCTGCAAATATATGGATAATCGCGCAAATTATCAAGTAAATATCGACGGAAATGTTTTCGTCGCGGTGCAGACCCTATTTGCAGAGTTCACAAAGATCGTGCAGGTCGTCGAGAAAGTCGATGAATCCGTGCAGAACTCGACCCGGCAGATTACGGAACATGTTGACAAGTCGGCCAATGCGTTCGGCGGTCTGCAAAAACAGATCGAGCGAATCAGTCTGACTTCCGTTATCGAGCAGGTCAAACAATTAGCCGAAGGCGTTGCGAATTTAACAGGCCCCGGCATCGGCTTCGAGCAGTCGATGGCTGATCTGTCGTCGATCACGGGTATCGTAGGCGACGATCTGCGCGACCTGGGAAAGGTTGCACGACAGACGGGTAAGGACAGCGGACTGGGAGCCCAGCAGGCGGCGAATGCCTTTGCCCTGCTGGCCTCGCAGATTCAGGTAGACAAGATCGGCATGGAGGGGCTGAAGGCCCTGCAGCAGAACACCATCACGCTGTCCCATGCTGCGGGGATGTCGATGAACGATGCCGCCACAGCCTTGGCCGGAACAATCAACCAGTTCGGTCTTCAGGCTACAGAGGCCAACCGGGTGATCAACATTCTGGCAGCAGGTTCGAAGTACGGAGCCGCGGAGATCGTCGATCTTTCGCAGTCGTTCAAGGTCGTCGGTGCGGCGGCCAATGCCGCAGGCCTCACGGTCGAGGACACGGCTGGTGCGATCGAGGTTCTTTCGAAAAACAACCTGAAGGGGGCCGAAGCTGGTACGGCCCTGCGCAACATCATGCTGAAGATGCAGACGACGCTCGGGGTGGACTTCCGCAAAAACAGCTTCTCGGATGCCCTCGATGCCCTGAAGCCTAAACTGACGGATGCCACCTATCTGTCGAAGGTGTTCGGCATGGAGAACATCGCCGCTGCGCAGTTTTTGATCAAAAACTCGGACGCCGTGGCCGAAATGACCGCTCAGGTCACAGACACCAACGTCGCCCAGGAGCAGGCCGCGATCCGCACCGACACCGTGCAGCAGATGATGGCCCGCTGCCAGGCCCGGATCGACGACCTGAAGATCGGTTTTTTCGAACTTACGGGGTCGGCTGGCGGTTATGCCACGATTATCGCGCAGCAGGCTGTGACTGTTTCGCAGCTCTTACCCCTGCTCGGGCTGTTCGGCAAGGCGATCGGTTTTGTCACCAGCGCCGAAAAACTGCACACCGTATGGGCCGGGGCCGTAAAGGCGGCAACAGTGGCATGGACGGGCGTACAGTGGCTTTTGAATGCTTCTCTGTGGGGTTGTCCGGTCACCTGGATCGTGGCAGGGATCACGGCCCTGATCGCCGTCATCACCGTTTGCGTTACGAAGGTCGAGGGCTGGGGCAAGCAGTGGGACAGCGTCGTCAAGTTTATGAAGCTGACGGGCAAGTTGTTCGTCGAAACGATCAAGTACGAGTTCAGCACGATGGTCAACGGCATTATGATCGGCCTGGATTACATAAAACTCGGGTGGTACAAGTTCAAGAAGGCCGTAGGCCTGGGCGACAATTCCGAGAACGAGGCGATGATTTCGCAGATTTCGGGCGACATCGACAGCCGTAAGAAAGCCATCGTCGACGGGGCCAAGAACCTGAAGAACCTCGCCCAGGATGCCGGGAGTTCCCTCTCCTGGGAACTCTCCTGGAAAGACGGCAAGAATGGCGCAACCAATGCCGGCAGTCCGTTGATTGCGGCTTCTGAAACCCCGGACGGCACGAAGACGCCCCGCACGAAGCAAAAGGTAAACATCGACTTCTCCAAGACGGGGACCGGGTCCGGGAGCAAGACGGTGCTCGATCTGAACAAGATCATCCCCGACATGAAAGGATCGGCGGCCTACACGGCCATCGCCTCGCGGCTTTCGGCGGTGCGGGTTCCGTCCCTGGCGACCGCGGCGGCATCGTTGGCCATGCCTCTCACGGTGGCGGCTACTACGCTCCCGCAGTCCGGGGGAACGGCCCAGCCGACACCGACGGAACTGGCATACAACAGTCAGCGCCGCGGAGGTGTCACGATGAGCAAATTCTGCGACACGATTGAGATACACATCGCCAATGCCGACGGGAAGGGCTACAATCAGATCGAGGAGGAAGTCACTGCCGTACTGAAAAAAGTCTTGGACGAATATGAAGCATAAGTATAACATCGAGCACCTGCTGCAGTCGATCATCGGCTATAAGGGTCTGCCTTATCCGGGAGCCTTTTTCCCGAATCGTCCGGCCAGCAGCTACACCGGGGACAACTTCGACATCCCGACCTCTCCAGCTCCGCAACAGGAGCTCGTGAAAGGTACGCGCCTGTACAAGAAGGACGCCCTGGGCAGGTGGTACTTCATGCCCGTATTCATCAGACATCAGGACATACGGGGCGAGGATCACACCCTCGAGCTGGAGAACGCCGTGATCAGCATTACCGGAACCAAGAACATCGTGCGCACGCCCCTGGTGGGCCGCCGCGGGTCGGTCAAGGAGCTGATCAGCATCGGGGACTATAAAATCTCCATCGCGGCCTTCATCCGCTCCTCCGACGGCAGTTATCCCGAGGCGCAGATCACGCGTATGAAGGAGCTTTACAACATCAACGAATCGGTCGAACTGATCTCCGTGCTTACAGACCTGCTGCTCGACGAGGGCGACCGGGTCGTGATCACGGACATTCAGTACCCGCCGACGCCCGGTGTAGAGGACGGCCAGGCGGTGACGATCGAGTGCGAAACGGATTCACCTTTTGAACTGATCCTGCAATAGCCATGTATTTACCGTGTAGTAAAATAACCATCGGAAACAAGCATTTCGGCGGAGTGCATGACATCAAGATCAAGCGCTCGATCCATACGATCGGAGCCACGGCTTCGGTGAAGGTTCCGGTGACGGCGGTGCTCCGGCAGACTGGGACCCCTCCGGCCTACGTCGAGACCGCACAGATGATCAAGACGGGCGATCCGGTGGAAATCCAACTCGGGTATGACGGACGCCTGTATACCGAATTTCGGGGTTATGTGAAGCAGCTGAACCTGCAGACGCCCCTCGAGATCGTCTGCGAGGACGAGTTCTACACAACCCGCCGCCGGAATGTCACGATTCAGGGGAATACCACGCTTGTTGCCGTTTTGAAAACCTGCGGCCTACAGGTGGGATATGCCGCGACGCTGACGCTCGAGGCGTTCCCAGCGGACAATAAGCCCGTGGCGTGGGTCCTGGGACAGTTGCAGACCAAGTACGGCCTGGCCGTATGGTTCGACCTCGAGGGACGGGTCTATGCCTGCGAGCCCTACAAGGTCGTCGGCGATGCCGTGAAATACCGCCTGCGCTACAACGTGGTGAAGGACGACGACCTGAAGTATCAGCGGGCCGAAGACATGAAGCTGAAGATCAAGGCCGTGTGCATCTACAAAGACGGAACGAAGGTCGAGGGCGAGATCGGGCCGAAGGACGGAACGGAGAAGAAACTGTACTTCTACGACGTGAAGGATCAGAAGGAGCTAGCAGCCCTGGCAGCGGCAGAGCTGAAGCGATACAGCTACGACGGCTATGCGGGCAAGATCACCACCTTCCTGCAGCCCTATGCCGCCCCGTGCATGGTGGCCGAGATCGAGGACGAGGTCTACCATGAGCGGGATGGGCGGTATTACATCGAAGGAACAGAAACAACCTACGGAACGGGCGGAGCGCGCCGGACCGTGGAAATAGGGATAAAAATATGAGCAGTGAGAAAGAGATACGCGAGGTCCGCATGATGTTATCGGAGCGGTTGCGCAATGCGGCAAAGACGGCCATGTACGGCACGGTCAAAAGCGTCGACGAGAAGGCACGGACGTGCGACGTGCAGATCGGCGGCATTGTCTACGAAGGAGTGCTGCTGTACTCCGTCGAGAAGGAGGAACTGCGCGGGCGGGTTCTGATTCCCAAGAAGGACAGCACGGTGATCGTCGCCCGGATCGACGCGAGTGACCGCCTGTATGTGGCGTTATTCTCCGAGATCGACAAGGTGATCTTCACCATCGGGGACAAGGTGACCATGACCTGCGACGGGGAACGGATCGAGGCCTCGGCCCCGAATATCGTTCTGAACGGCGGCGAGCTGGGCGGGTTGATCAACATCGAGCCGCTCACCCGTAAGATCAACGACCTGATCGAGGCCTTCAACACGCACACGCACAGCATTCCCTCGGGAACGGTGGCCGTGACCGGGACCGCATCGGCGCAGAACAATCCCAAGCCCGTAGAGGTTCCCGCGCCGGGGACCAAGCACGACAAGGTCCGGCGCGGGGATTATGAGGACACCAACGTAACGCACTGATACGATGATCGACATTTTACAGACATCGACGGGGGACGTGGAGCTGTCCGACGATCTGATCCGGACCGAGGCGACGGAGCAGCACAAGCGGGACCTGCTGCTGGCAAGCCAGGGCGATTTCAAGGAGGCGCCCACCGTCGGCGTCGACTGCGTATCGTTCCTGCACGACACCGATCCGGCGGACTTCCTCCGAACCGTGCGCAAGCAGTGCGAGCGCGACGGAATGCGGGTCGATGCCATAGACTACGATACGGACGGAACACTGACAATAAGCGCAGAGTATGACGACAGCAACAGTTAAGGCCCGGCAGACGGTCTACGACATAGCCCTCGAGCAGTATGGAACCTGCGAGGCCGTGGGTGAAATCCTCGTCCTGAATCCGCAGATCGCCAACGATCCGGAAGCCCTCGTCCAGCTGGGGATCGACAGCATCGGTGAAACGGGGTTTTACCTAGACGTGGCCGTCGCACCGGGGACACAGCTGCGCATCGACGACGAAAGCGACCTGATGCGCAAAAATACGCTCAAAGAGTTGGAAAACGACATAACAACCTACCGATATGGCGAGAACGATTAACGACATACAGCAGTCGATCATCACCGACCTGCAGACCTATTTCCCGAAGCTCTCGACCTCGAAGGTCGCCGAGTGGCGGCTGTGGACCTATGTGGTCGCAGCGGCGATCCATGCCTTTGAAATAGTTCTCGACCTGTTCCGCCAGGAGGTCGACGAACTGACGACCAAGATCACCCCGGGCACTAAATTGTGGTATGCGGAAATGTGCTACCGCTTTCAGAACGGACACACGCTGGTATTCGACAAGAACACGGCGCAGTTCTACTACGAGCAGGACGATCCCGACAGTCGGATCGTGAAAGTCGTGGCCGTAAACGAGGCCTATAAAATGATCTCGATACGGGTGGCCAAGACCGATAAAGAGGGCCAAATCATTCCCCTGGACGACAGCGAACGCCGCAACCTGGCCGACTACATCGACACGATCCACACGACAGGTATTCCTACGACGATCGTAAGCACGACAGCCGATACGATCCGCTACAACCTGGAGGTGTATTATGATCCGGCGGTTCCCTCGAGCGTCGTGCGCGAGAAGGTCGAACAGGCCATCGAGGCGTTCAAGACCTCGCTGTCCTTCGATGCCGTATTTTATGCCCAGCGGCTCGTGGACTCCGTTATGCACGCCGAAGGCGTCGTGACGGTCAAGGTTGTAAGGCTCGAGCATAAGACCAGCGCCGGGGCGGACTTCGCGCCCGTCGATGTATTGGTCGAACTGGCCGCAGGGTATTTCGAGTACGCAGCTGAGGGGAACACGCTGACCCTGACATCTACCAAATCGCTATGAGGAACTATAAGATAGATTTCCGGAACCTGACGCGGCAACTGCTGCCGGAGCACAAGCGCCAACCCGTCCGCTTGCGGATTCTGTGGGCTTTTGTAAAACCCCTGGCGGACCTGTTCACCTCCTTCAGTCTGTGGCGCGACGAAACCCGGAAGCTGCTCAACGTGACCAATCAGAAAGGGGTGCTCGAGCAGTTCCTACGCAACAAATACGGAGCGGCGGACATCACGATCGAATCCTACCGGGAAGCGGGTTTTGCCGTCGGGCTACGCTCCGAGGGCATAGGCGTAGCGGTCCCCGTGGGACTGAACAAGGCCGAAGGTACTCCGGCGGTCGTATCGCTCCGAGGAGAGAACCGCGAACAGTTCGGGGACGTGGATTTTATTGTCCACATTCCGGCAGGTGTCGATGCCGAGCAGGTCCGGGCCGACATCGAGAAATACAGGGCCGCTTTAACAACGTATAAAATAGACCAAAAATGAAAAGACAAACACAAGTCCTCGGCGTCCGTAACTGGTACGGCGATGCGTTCGTATCACTCCAGGAGGAGCCGCTGAAGGTGATCGACGGTTTCTTCTCCCAGTACGGGGCTTTTATCCTTTCCGGATGCGAGGTAAAGGCAAACGGCAGCAAGTACGACATAGCGCCCGGCCTGGTCGTGCTCGAAGGAGCCGGAGCCAATAATGCGACCGTCAAGGTCGTAGTGCCCTTTGCCGGGATCACTGCGACAGCCCTGCCCGTCTACCTCACACTGGGCTATGAGACCGAAACGGATGTCTACAACGACGGCAACGTCAAGCCTATTGCCCATATCTACAAGGCCGTGGCGACCACCGTAAAACCTGCGGGCAGCTACGTGCAGATCACCCAGGCCGGGGGTGTGCGGTTCATCGACGCGATCCAGGATGCTACGCATCGGTTCATTACAGACAACGAGCGCATCAACTGGAATGGAAAGGCCAGTTTAACGGATGTTGAAGGGGTCTTTAAATACGATTATGTCGTTGACAGCAATTCCAAACTGGCGGCTTTGCACAACAACGATAGAGCGATCAATGTGCTGATCAAGGCGGGAACATGGACGGCGACATCACAGATCGGCATTCATTCGAACTGCCGGACTATCACGGCCGAGCCGGGAAGTAAGATCGTCGTGAACTTGTCGACAGGAACCGGAACCAGCGACGCCCCATTAGCTGCTTTGTATGCTCTCAATACGACGAACGAGGCGAAACTATCAAATGTAACTGCGGAAATAACAGCCCCTACATCAGTAAAGTACGTCGTTGCATTTAAGGGATTTACAAATCTGACAGGATGTACCGCGATTAGCGATCAGTCGTTTTCAGGGGCCGGAATGAATGCGAACGGCGGTTTCTTCGGCTGCTCAAACCTGACGAACTGCTGTGGAATATGTAATGTGGTCTTAATAAGCGGAAGTACTGGCAACAAAGTTTCCCGCGCATTTTGGAACTGCAATGCTTTGTTCCAATGCTCTGCCAGCGTTACTGGCAAATCGGCGACGGTAGCAGAAAGTGATACTGCGGTCCCATCGGGTTTCTATTCGTGTAAATTCTGTACGAATTGTCATGTGACAGCTGAAGGGACAGAGAACAACGCGGGCGCAATAGGTTTTTCAAATTGTAACTATTTGAACAACTGTAATGCCCAGGCGAAGGGAAACGGCAAAGGTGTCCGTGCGGCCTTTCAGAATTGTAAATATCTGACGAATTGTCAGGGTGAAACTGCTGGATATTCAGCGTCATATAATAAGGGGGCTTTTATTTACTGCGAGAACCTGACGCAATGCAATGGCATTTCAACAAGCAGTGAGGCTCCCGGATTCTTAAGCTGCGAATATGTGTCGTATTGTACCGCAAATATGGCCGGGTTTACAAATAGTTATGCGGGTTCCTCCGGATCGAATGCCGCTGCAAATACACAGGCTGGAGGCTGGAACAAAGTTTTGTGATGAAGATAATACTCAACAAATACATCCCTTTCGGGACCTTTGCCGCGATCAATTTCTTCGGCCTGGTGTTCGTGAAGCGTCTGCTGTCGACCGAGGAACAGAACCATGAGGCCATCCACACCCGACAGCAAATCGAGTGGCTGGTCCTTTATGCAGCGATCCTCCTGGTGCTGATTCCTGCCTGCGGACTATCCTGGTGGTGGCTCTGCTCGGTGCCGTTCTGCTATCATGTAATCCTCTATTGCACCCTTTGGGCTCTCGAGTGGCTGCTGCCGCCATACGATACGGCATACCGAGACATAGCCCTCGAGCGGGAGTGTTACGACAACCAGTACAATCAGGCGTATTTGAACCGCCGCAAATGGTTCGCCTGGGTTAAATACCTGTTTAAAAGACCTGTAAAATGATACCGAAATTACCGACATACGCCAAAGGTGACAGCATAGGGATCGCCGTATGCCCGACGGGGGTTTCTCTCGACGAGGTGGAGATCGACATGCTGGTTTACACGACCGGGAACGGGCCGAGGATTTACGGCTCGACCCAGGGCCGCGGACTGCCGATCGTCAAAGGAGCAGACCGCGCGGTGTTCAATATCCCATCCTCGGAGACCCGGAAACTCGATGCGGGTATCGTAACGCTCGAAACGACCTATACCATCGGCGAGCGAACCCGGACGCTGACCGACAGAATAATGATTATAACCGATACCAAAACCGCCGGATATAGCCATGAATAACATACCTATAAACGTAGAACATACCATCCTGTTGGACGCCGTCAATGTCGGCCAGTGCGGATCACATGCCCTGCGCTTCGGTCTTGACGGCAAAAGCGCTTACCAATCAGCCGTCGACGGCGGCTACTCCGGCACTGAGGACCAGTTCAACAAGCAGCTGGCCGATTCGGCGCGGACCTACCTGGTCAACTTGTCGAAAGATTACCAGCCCGTAGCCCTGCAAGCCGCGACAGACCTGTCCGCAGGGCATCCCGTGATCCTCTACATCCGTGTCGATGATGATGAGCCGCTGCAGACCATGATCCGCGTCCGGGATGTCGGGCAAGCGTACCTGTTCACCTCGGCATCACTCGAAGGGCAGGCCGAAGGCGGCATCGCCGAGATTGCGCAGGTGCAGTATGCGATCAGCAAACAGACGGGAAACATTCAGGAACTCCGTAGTAAGGTGCTGACCTCGCTGCTTACGAAGGATGCCGTGCAGGACAGCATTGCAGACCTCGACGAGAAGGCCGGGGCGCTGCCCGTTTCCCAGCGGCAGGCCGCAGCCCTCCGGCGATTGATCGAGAAACTGGACGGCGAGGTACTGAAGAAGGACGACATCCTGATTCTGAACGGCAACGGGGTAACGAACAAAACCAAATAACATACAATCATGGCAGACAAGACACCGATCGTAGTAGACGCGATCATTCAGAAAAGGCACTACACCGCCGCCAAATGGACGGAGACGAATCCCGTGCTGTATGAGGGCGAGATGGGTTTCGAAACCGACACCGACAAATTCAAGTTCGGCACCGGGGCCGCATGGAACAGCACACCCTATGCGGACAGCGTTCCCGTATCGACGAACCGGGCCCCGACATCCAACGACA
>QWCN01001781.1_pt1 | contig 31081 bp, 25 predicted proteins | sample 1972711 | NCBI WGS metagenome assembly QWCN01 (sample SAMN09866707, study PRJNA288562) | Human gut metagenome isolate term1_stool, whole genome shotgun sequencing... | isolation source: gut | host: Homo sapiens | place: USA: California
GGACCGCGGTCCCTCTGTTTCGGGAGGAGTCCAGAGGAACCCCTTCCAAGGGGTTCCTTTGGGCAACTTCTTCGCGGAGGCTCGACACCGCGCTTCTTTGCGCAGCTAAGAAGCGTGGGGTCGAAACCTACCAGGCTGGCAGGGTACTGCCAGTTGAAACTGGCGCCTGCCGCCACGGACGGCAGAAACTTATTCTTCCTCCTGCTCAGGGTCGACGCGCTCGATCGAAATGACCCGGTTTCCTTCTTCCACTCTCATGAGAATGACGCCCTGCGTATCTCTCTTATAGACGTTGATATCGGACGCAGCCATGCGAATGAGAACGCCGCCGTTTTCAATCAGCATCACATCGTCCTCCCCGGATACAATCGCGACGCCCGCGATTCTGCCGGTCTTGGCGGTGATGTTGTAGTTCTTGAGTCCCTTGCCGCCTCTTTGCTGCGGGCGGCGCTCGCCGGTTTCGTCCAGACGCAGGTACTCGTTCATCTCGGTGCGCTTGCCGTAGCCGAGCTCGGTGACGGTCAGAAGCTGCTTGCCCGGCTCTGCGATGCCGGCGCCGACGACCTCGTCGCCGTCCAGCAGCGTGATACCCTTGACGCCTGCCGCGTCGCGACCCATGACGCGCACGTCAGACTCGTTAAAGCAGATGGCAAAGCCGTCCCTGGTCGCAAGCAAGATGTTGTTTTCGCCGTTCGTCTTCATGACGGCAATCAGCTCGTCGCCCTCGTTGAGCGTGAGCGCGCGGATGCCCGCTTTTCTGGCGGTATTGAGACTCGAAAGCAGGACCCTCTTGACCGTGCCCTGCTTCGTGACGAACATGAGGTTGTCGTCGTCAAATTCGTGGACCGTGATGCCCGCGGTGACGGTCTCGCCCGGCTCTAACGGCAGGATGTTCACAATATTCGTGCCCTTTGCCGTTCTGCCCGCCTCGGGAATCTGGTAGCCCTTCTTGCGGTGGACCTTGCCGAGGCTGGTGAAGAAGAGGATATAGTCATGCGTGGACGCAGAGAAGACGCTTTCGACAAAGTCCTCTTCCTTGAGCGTCTGCCCGGTGACGCCTCTGCCGCCGCGCTTCTGGGCGCGATAGGTCGAAGCGGGAACGCGCTTGATATAGCCCGCGTGCGAGAGGGTGAAGACGCACTGCTCCTCTTCGATCAGGTCCTCGATATCAATCTCGTCTTCGACATCCTGAATTTCGGTGCGGCGGTCGTCGCCGTATTTGTCGCGGATGGCAAGCAGCTCGTCTTTCAAAACGCCCTTGAGCATGTTTTCGTCGGAAAGCAGCTCGCGGTAATACTCGATGCGCTTTTCCAGCTCGTCGTACTCGTTCTGCAGCTTCTCGCGCTCGAGTCCCTGCAGACGTTTGAGCTGCATGTCGAGCACGACCTGCGCCTGAATTTCAGACAGGTTGAACTTTGCCATCAGGCGCTCTTTCGCGTCGTCGTAGCTCTCGCGGATGGTCTTGATGACCTCGTCAATGTTCTGCTCAGCAATGAGCAGACCCTCAAGCACGTGCTGGCGCTCGAGTGCCTTTTTGAGATCGTACTGCGTGCGGCGAGTGATGATCTCCTCCTGGAAGGCGAGGTACTCGTCCAGCATGTGGCGCAGCGAGAGAATCTTCGGCTGCGTCTGGTTATTGACCAGCGCCAGCATCGTTACGCCGAAGGTCGTCTGCATCTGCGTCTGGGCAAACAGGCGGTTTAAGACTACCTGCGCGTTGGCGTCCTTTTTGAGCTCAATGACGATGCGCATACCGTTGCGGTCTGTCTCGTCGCGGATATCGGAGATGCCCTCGAGGCGCTTGTCGCGCACCTGATCTGCCATCGCGGCAATGAGCTGGCGCTTGTTGACCTGATAGGGAAGCTCGGTAACGATGATGCGCTGCCGGTTCTGCCCGAACTCTTCGAGTTCCGTGCGCGCGCGAACGGTAATTTTGCCGCGGCCGGTGGAGTAGGCGGCGCGGATGCCGCTGCGCCCCATGATGATGCCGCGCGTCGGGAAATCCGGACCCTGGATGTGGTCCATGAGGTCGAGCAAATCTGCCTCGGGGTTATCCAGCACGCAGACACAGGCGTCGATGACCTCGCGCAGATTGTGCGGCGGAATATTCGTCGCCATGCCGACAGCAATTCCCGACGAGCCGTTGACCAGCAGGTTCGGGAAACGGGACGGCAGCACACGCGGCTCTTTTCTTGACTCGTCGAAGTTCGGGTCCCAGTTGACGGTGTCCTTATCGATGTCGCGCAGCATCTCGTTGCAGAGCTTCGACATGCGCGCCTCGGTGTATCGATACGCCGCGGGAGGGTCTCCGTCGACGGAGCCGAAGTTGCCGTGGCCGTCAACGAGCATGTAGCGCATGGAAAAATCCTGCGCCAGACGGACCATCGCGTCGTAGACCGACGCATCGCCGTGCGGATGATACCGGCCCAGCACGTCGCCGACGCACGTTGCGGACTTTTTGAACGGTTTGTCAGACGTCAGCCCGTCTTCATACATGGCGTACAGAATGCGCCGGTGGACGGGCTTTAAGCCGTCTCGCACGTCCGGAAGGGCTCTTCCGACGATGACGGACATCGCGTAGTCAATATAGGACGATTTCATCTCCTGCACAAGCTCGGACTGAACAATCGTCTGCTCGGGGAACAGGATGTCCTCGGGCTTGTAATCTTTCTTATGTGCCATAGATTGGTCTCCTTTTGGAGTTGTAGGGGCTTAAATGTCGAGGTTGACGACGTATTTGGCGTTTTCCTCGATGAATTCCTTTCTGGGCTCGACGTCTTCACCCATGAGGACGGTGAAGATCTGGTCGGCAGCAACGGCGTCGTCGAGGGTAATCCGGCGCAGCGTTCTGGTTTCTGGATTCATGGTCGTCTCCCAGAGCTCGTGCGGGTCCATTTCGCCCAGACCCTTGAACCGGGAGATATCGACCTTCACATTGGGATTGCCGCCGCGCAGTTCGCTGGAAATCTGGTCGCGCTGCTCGTCTGAGAAGGCGACCTTGACGGATTTGCCGCGCGTAAGCTTATAAAGAGGCGGCACGGCGGAGTAGACATAGCCCTGCTCAATGAGCGGGCGCATGAAGCGGAAGAAGAAGGTGAGTAAAAGCGTGCGGATATGGCTGCCGTCGACATCGGCATCCGCCATGATGATGACCTTGTGGTACCGGAGCTTTTCGAGATTAAACTCGTCTCCGATGCCTGCGCCGAGGGCTGTGATGACGGGCTGGAGCTTATCGTTGCCGTAGACCTTGTCGGCGCGCGCCTTTTCGACGTTCAGCATCTTGCCCCAGAGGGGAAGGATTGCCTGGAAGCGGGAGTCCCGACCCTGCGTGGCAGAGCCGCCGGCGGAGTCGCCCTCGACGATGTAAATTTCGGTGAGTGTGGGGTCTGTGTCGTTGCAGTCGCGCAGCTTGTCGGGCATCTGCCCGGACTCAAGTCCTGTCTTGCGGCGGATTGCCTCTTTTGCCTTGCGCGCCGCCTCTCTGGCGCGGTTTGCCATCATTGCCTTATCGAGAATCGCGCGCGCCACCGCCGGGTTTTCCTCCAGGAACTCCGCGAGCTGCTGGGTGACGATGTTGCTGACAAGCGTGCGGATCGAGGCGTTGCCGAGCTTTGCCTTGGTCTGTCCTTCAAACTGCGCGTCGGTCAGCTTGACGGAGATAATCGCGGTCAAGCCTTCGCGCACATCCTCGCCGGAAACCTTGTCGTCCTGCTTGATGATGCCCTTTTTCTGCCCGTAGGCGTTGAGGACCGAGGTAAGAGCCCGCTTGAAGCCCTCTTCGTGCATGCCGCCCTCGGGGGTATGAATGTCGTTGGCAAAGGAGACAATCGTTTCGTTGAACGAGTCGTTATACTGCAGCGCAACCTCTGCCGTCTGGTCGCCCTTCCTGCCTGCCATGTAGATGACGTCGGGGTGAATCGGCGTTTTGTGGCGGTTATACCACTGGACAAACTCACGGATGCCGCCCTCGTAGCACATGGAGGCGAAGCGCTCTTTTTCGGGCTTGTCGGCAGACTCGATGCGTTCGTCGCGGATGGTAATCTGCAGACCTGCATTCAAGAACGCCTGCTCGCGCATTCTCGTGTGCAGCGTCTCGTAGTCATACTCCGTGGTGTCAAACATCTCGGGGTCGGGCTTGAAGGTGACCTTCGTGCCGTGCTGGTCGGTCGTGCCGACAATTCTCATTTCCTTCGTGATATTGCCGCGCGAGAACTGCATCTCGTAGATCTTGCCGTCGCGGAAGACGTCGACAATGAGCCACTCGGAAAGGGCATTGACAACCGACGCGCCCACGCCGTGCAGTCCGCCGGAGACCTTATAGCCTCCGCCGCCGAATTTTCCGCCCGCATGCAGCACTGTATAGACGACCTCGAGCGCGGGCTTTCCCGTCTGCGCCTGAATGTCGACCGGGATGCCGCGTCCGTCGTCTAAAACGGTAATCGTATTTCCCTCGTTGATCGTCACCTGTACATGGTGGCAGTAGCCTGCCAGTGCCTCGTCGATCGCGTTGTCGACGATTTCATAGACCAGGTGGTGAAGACCCGACACGCTGGTCGAGCCGATGTACATGCCGGGGCGCTTGCGGACAGCCTCCAGACCTTCGAGAACCTGAATCTGGCTGGCGTCGTACTGCGTTTCCACGACTTCGTTTTTCAAAATTTCTTCACTCATGGATTTCTCCTTTTGCTTTGATCAAAAAGCGGGGTATCATTGCTGCCTGCCTCCGGCGAAGCGCCGGGCAAGGATGGATGCGTTGAATTTGGTCAAGTAGACGCGCGTCTGCCCGTATTCCTGCGTGAGGACAAACGATTTGGGAAGCTCGTCGGTCGCCTCGATGAGGCAGCCGTCTTCCTGCGCGCGCTGCAAAAATTCGCGGGTGCGCTTGGACCACGACGTATTATCAAGGTCAAAGACGCCGAGCACCTGGCTTGCGCGTACGGCAAGGTCCATGCCAATGTCTACGTACATACGAGCCCTCCTGCGCGAATTTCAATGGTTTTGCCGATTTTTGTGACACGCCCCGGCTCGCAGCAGGTAATCAAAACCTGTCCGGAGGTGATCTGGTTGAGGACGAAGTCCTGCCGCGTGGCGTCCAGCTCGGAGAGCACGTCGTCCAGCAGCAAAACCGGCTCTTCTCCGGTATCTCTTCGCAGAAGCTCGCGCTCGGAAAGCTTCAGACTGATCGCGGCGGTGCGCGTCTGCCCCTGCGAGCCGAAGGCTTTGACGGCAATGCCGTCTAAGAGCGCGTCGAAGTCGTCTTTGTGCGGACCTGTCAGACACTGCCCGGAGTCCAGTTCTGCGCGGTAGTGCCGCTCCTGGTGCTCCAGAATCTGCTCGAAGATGGTTTTCCGCTCGGCAAACGGGTCTTCCACGGTCGAGACCGTGCGGTAGACGAGCGTCATGGTTTCTTTTCCTGCGGAGAACGCGCTGTGGTAGCCGCTTGCCGCCTGCTCGAGCGCTTTCAGATACCGCGCGCGGTGCGAGATCAGAATCGCGCCGACCTGCGCGAGGCGGTAATTATATTCGGGCAGCGGCTCCAATAAATCCGGCTTTTCGCGGTAGTCCTTCAAAATGCGGCTCTTGCTGTCCAGCAGACGGTTATATTCTGTCAGCGCGGAGGCATACGAAGGTCGGAGCTGGCACAGCGCATTGTCAAGCAGCCTCCTGCGCGGCTGGCTGCCGCCTTTTAAAACCAGAAGGTCTTCCGGGCAGAACAGCACCGTCGTCAGAACGCCGGGCAAAGCTGCTGCGCTTTTCTGCTTCACACCGCCCAAGTAGAGCTGCCGCGGGCGTCTGCCGGAAAACAGGACCGCACGGATGTTCTGGTCGCGCCCCTGCGAAAAGACGTCGGCGTTCAGATCGGCAAAGCTTGCTCCGAAACGGATCAGCTCTTGCGTCTTCTGCGTGCGAAAGCTTCTGCCGGTCGATAGATAGCCGACCGCTTCGAGAAGGTTTGTTTTGCCCTGCGCGTTTTCGCCCAGAATCAGGTTGACGCCGGGGTCCAGCGTGAGGTCCAGCGTTTCATAGTTCCGGAAGTCAAACAGGCGCAGCCGCGTCAGCTTCATACGTCCTCCTGCGAAACGAGCCAGGTATTTCCCATAAAGGTTACGGTATCGCCCGGGCGGAGCTTTTTGCCGCGCTGGGTGCAGGTTTCGCCGTTTACCTGTACCTGCTCGTTCTGAATGAACGTCTTTGCCATGCCGCCGGACTCGCAGGCGTTGGCAAATTTCAGAAAGTCCTGTAATTTAATAAACTCGGTGGTAATCGGGATGGCAATCGGCGCATCCGAAAGCTTTTTTGTGACACGTACTTTCATGGCTTATTCTCCTGCTTTGAGCCGGACGGGCAGTACCATATAGCTGTAGCGGTTTCCTTCGGTGGGATTTAAGACGATGGGGCTGAGTCCGTTGATCATTTCCAGCGTGCACTCGCTGTCCGGCACGGCGCGCAGCGCATCGAGTAAATACTTGCAGTTAAAGCCGATCTCCAGATCCTTGCCGTCGCCGGCAATCGGGCAGACGTCGTACGCCTCACCGATCGTGGAGATGGTGCGGAATTCTGCGCTGTTGTCTCCAAACTTGCAGCGCACGGGGCTTTTGAGTTTTTCGGAGATGACAAGCCCGACACGCTCAATGGAGTCGGTCAGGCGGCTGACATTTCCGACGAGCTTGACGGGGTTATTCTGCGGCAGCACGCGCCGCCAATCCAGAAATTCACCCTCCAGAATACGGCAGACGAGCGTGGCATCTCCGATGGTAAAGAGAATGTGCTTCGAGCCCGGATAGAAGGTTGCGGGGTCCTCGGTGTCGCCGAGGATTTTTTCGACTTCTTTTAATGCCGCTGCGGGCGCAACGAATTTGAGCGTGCGCTCCAGGGATTCCTCCGGCAGATACCGGCGCAGCGCCAGACGGTAGCCGTCGACGGCAACGCTCGTGATGGAATCATTGTCGACCTCAAAGAGAATGCCGGTATGAATCGGGCGTGCCTGATTTTCGCTGACGGCGAAGATTGTGCCGGAGATCATTGCCTTCAGCTCGCACTGCGGCACGCGGATGCCTTTCTCCGAGTCGACATCCGGAAGCTCGGGGTAGTCGTCGGCAGAAAGGGCAGTGATGGTGAACGACGAAATGCCGCCCTTGATCGAGACCTTGAAGTTCTCGTCGACCTGAATGCTCACGGTATCGTCCGGCAGTTTGCGGACGATATCAAAAAACAGCCGGGCAGGCATGATGCACGCGCCGTTTTCCTGCACGTCGGCATCGACGCTCACGGTGATGCCTGTTTCCAGATTATAACCGGTCAGCATCACTTTGACACCTGCACGGACCAGAATACCTTCCAGCCCCGTAATGGCGCTCTTCTGCGCGACGGTGCGCGAGGCGACGGAGATGGCGGAAACCAGCTGAGTTTTTTCACAGGTAAATTTCATAAAAGGATACCTCCTGACGTCTTTCTAAAAAGAAAGAAAGGATAAATTCAGTAGTAAGTAACAGTAGGGCGTGCGACATGTGGATAAGTCCGGAAAGCCTTGCGGGCGTAAGAAAAAACTGTCCACAGGGAAACCGGGAAAAAAGAAGGTTCTGCACAGGTGCAACCGTGAAACGAGGGTTTCATGTCTGTCCACAGGGGAAAGCAGAAGTATCCACATGGAAATGTGGAAAAATTCGCGCGAAAAAGAAAAAGCTGTTTTGCGCGGTTTTCAGAGTTTATTGTTAATATTGGCGGTGATGTCGCGGATGGTATCGTTTAAGGGCGAGGCACTGTTCTGCAGCGTCTGCTCGACCTTTTTGAGCCCGTGCATGACCGTCGTGTGGTCCCTTGCAAACTCGCGCCCGATTTCGGGAAGAGACAGGTTTGTCATCGTGCGAATTAAGTACATCGCAACCTGCCGCGCCTCGGCGGTATTTTTGTTTTTGAGCGTGCTTCTCAAGACCTGCTCTTCGATGTTGTAGTACTGGCAGACCTCGCTGACAATAAGTGCGGGTGTCGGGAGATTTTCTGCCTTGCCCTTGAACATGTCCTTGATGGCGCGCGAAACGTTCGGCACGTCGAGCACCATGCCGTCGAGCTCCTTGAATGCCTTAATTTTTTTGACTGTGCCTTCAATCTGGCGGACGTTGTTGGTAATGTTCTCGGCAATGTAATTGCAGACGTCGTCCGGAATGTCGAAGCCAAGGTGGACGGCTTTGTTCTTGATGATTGCCATGCGCGTCTCATAGTCGGGCGGCTGAATATCGGCAAGCAAGCCCCACTCGAAGCGTGTGCGCAGCCGGTCTTCCAGACGGACCATCTCATGGGGCGGACGGTCGGAGGTCAGGACGATCTGCTTGTGGCTCTCGTAGAGATTGTTGAAGGTATGGAAGAACTCCTCCTGCGTGGAGTCTTTGCCGGCAATGAACTGAATATCGTCGACCAGGAACAGGTCCGCGCCGCGGTATTTGAGGCGGAACTCGTTGTTCTTGCCTTCGCGCAGAGCGTTGATCAGCTCGTTGGTGAACTGGTCGCCCTTGATATAGACGATGTTGTAGTCCGGATGCGCTTTGTGAATCTCGTTGGCAATGGCATAGAGCAGGTGCGTCTTGCCGACGCCGGACGGGCCGTAGATGAAAAGCGGGTTATAGGAATCTGCCGGCTTTTCCGCGACGGCGACGGCTGCGGCGTTTGCAAAGCGGTTGCTGTTGCCGACGATGAAGTTATCGAAGGTGAACTGCGGATTGAACTCAATGAAACGCGGCTTCTTTTTGCGCGAGCGGTAGGCGTCGATCTGCGTTTCATCCAGAACGATCAGCTCAAGCTCCATGTCGAACAGATCCTTGAGCGCTTCTTGAATATAGACCGCGCAGCGCGAGACGATCATGTCCTTGCGGAAGGTCGACGGCGAGAAGAGGACGAGCTTCTGATCGGTCAGCTCCAGCACCTCGGTGTCGTCAAACCAGGTCGAGACGACGGCGGGCGTGAGCTGCTGCTCCATGTGACCGAGAACCTTCGCCCAGATATACGTTGAGGAGTACAAGAAAAAGCTCCTTTCCTATGAAAATCCTGATAATTGGACATAGTATTACACCATAATTTTAACACGGAGAAGCGCCATTTGCAAGCGCGTATACAATATTATATAGGAACTGCACAAAAATGAAAAAGTGATGCACGGTTTCGTGCATCACTTTAGGATAAAACAAAAAACGTCAGCTTTTGAATCAGTATTCAGTATTCGCGGACGACGGCTTTGACAAGACCCAGAATTGAGCAATCGGTGCCGTCGATGGGCTCATACGCAGGGTTCTCCGGCAAAAGCCAGACCTTGCCCTTTTCGCGGTGAAAGCGCTTGACGGTGGCAGAGTCGTCCAGCAGCGCCACGACGATCTGCCCGTTTTCTGCAGTCTTCTGCGGGCGGACGACGACCTTGTCGCCGGAGAGAATGCCGGCATTTATCATCGAGTCGCCGCGCACGCGCAGGGCAAAGCAGCTCTCGTCTCCGTCCCAGGGAAGATACCCTTCGATGTTTTCAACCGCCAGAATCGGCACGCCCGCAGTGACCACGCCGACGACCGGAATTTTTCCGATCGGAAGCCGGTCCGGCAGGCTGATGGTCCGGTTCTTTTTGCCGTCCATGTTGATGGAGCCCTCCTGCCGCAGAGCGTTGAGGTGATAATGGACCGTCGCCGTGGACGCAAGACCCACGCCCTCGCAGATTTCGCGCACGGAAGGAGAATATCCGTTCTCGCGCGTGAACTGGGTGATGTATTCCAAAATGCGCTCGCGCTTGTCTGTCGTTCGTGCCATCTGCCGCAGCCTCCTGCATGTTATTTTCTTGAGTATAGCACAGGTGCATCCAAAAATCAAACGTTTGTTTTGAATTTATAAGCCCTCAAAGGAAAAATCCGGAATGTATTCTTCCGTCGCGGCGGAAAAATCCTGTGTGAAGCCATTTTCGATTCCGAGCAGCTCCAGATAGGAAAGCGCTGCGTCATATTCGTCTTCGGTAATGCGCCGGTCGTAGGGCGGCATGGTTTTCGCCTTTCCCATTGGCACGTACTGGCTCATGAGGCTGAATAAAACGTCTCCCTTCGGGAATGCTTCGGAGAACCAGTCGAGAACGCCCAGCGTATTATCAAGCTCACCGGGCAGCATCAGGTGCCGGACGATCATACCGCGCTGCATGATCTCGTCTTCAATCACCGCGCTGCCTACCTGGCGGTACATTTCTGCGATTGCTGCCTTTGCGATCTCGACATAGTCGGGCGCGGCGCTTAAGATTCCGGCAAGCTTCGGGTCAGAATATTTCATGTCCGGAAGATAGATATCGACGAGTCCTTCGAGCTCGCGCAGCGTCTCGACGCGCTCATAGCCGCCGCAATTGTAGACCACGGGCACGGGGAGCTTCGGAGTCAGCGCCGGGAGAATGGACGGAAGAAAGTGCGTCGGCGTGACGAGATTGATGTTCTGGACGCCGTCGTCGATGAGTTTTAAAAAGATTTCCCGCAGATGAGCGGTTGAGATTTCTTTTCCGCGGTTTTCCTGCGAAATGACGCCGTTCTGGCAGAACAGGCATTTGAGCGTGCAGCCGGAGAAGAACACTGCTCCGGAGCCGAAGCTGCCGGAAATGACCGGCTCTTCCCAATAGTGCGCCGCGGCGCGCGCAGCGTAAATTTTGTCCGGCTGGCGGCAGAAGCCGAGCTGCCCGTTCGTGCGGTCTGCCCCGCAGCGGCGCGGGCACAGGGTACAGTTCTGATAAGAAAGCATGGTTTGCCCTCCTTGATTGTCTTTCCCTAGGGTGTATCTGAAAACTGGAAATGTGCACGGCGGCGAGGAATTTTCGTGCTGAGCAAGACGTTTTTCCGCAGGAATACTGTCGTATTTCAAGGAAAAACGGCGCGGTTCAGCGCAAAAAGGACCGCTGTCCGGGTGCATTGGCAGTTAGAAGAATACACTCTAGTATAGCGGATGCGATGGCTTTACACAAGTCGGGTTCTGTGGTAAACTTTTGGTGAGGTGTTATGAATGAAACGAAAGATCGCGGCAATTTGCGCCGCTTTGCTGTTTTTGACGTCCTGCTCGGCAAATGGCGCTTCGACGCAGGAGATGCCCGCCAGCCTGGTTGATCATTCGCAGACGCAGGAATCTACTGCGCAGGCGGATACGCAGGATATTGTGACGCTGCCGAGCGTCGAAGAGGGGCAGAAGCCGGGTGTAGACGGCGAGCCTTCAGAGGAAAATGCTTCGGATTTGCCTGTTCCCGAAACCTTTACGGACGAGCCGTATGAGGTGCAGATGGATCAGGAGGAGATTGTCAGCATGTCGCTGGTGCTTCCTTGTTTCAGACTCGGCTCGGAAGATGTGGAACAGAAAATCAATGATGTCTTTTTGACCTTGCAGATGAATTTGCAGGATTACATGGGAACGACGGTCTATGAGGCTGCGCAGGAGCGGCACACGATGGCGTTCCTGGACGGAGATTATACCGCCAGTCTGGACGACGGGATTCTGACGGTGACGTACACGGTTACGGAACGGTACGCGGACGCAGACGGTGAGACGCAGCATGAGAATGTCTACCGCTTCGACGCACGAACCGGCGAACGATTGGATGCGTGAAATGTTTCACGTGAAACACGGAGAGAAAGCAATGGAGAAAAACAAAACCTACCGTGCGGAAATTACCGGCTTGACTGCCGAGGGCGCGGGTGTGGCGCGTATTGACGGACAGGTCGTGTTTGTGCCGGGCGTGATTCCGGGGGAAACATGCGAGATCAAAATTGACCACGTCGGAAGAACCTGCGCGTATGGAAGCCTCGTGCGTGTGATGGAGGCATCGCCGCATCGCGTGGAGCCGGAGTGCCCGTATTTTGGGCGCTGCGGCGGCTGCGTGTTCTGGCACATGGACTATGCGTGCGAGCTGGAGCAGAAAAAACGCCGCGTGCAGGATGCACTTTCTCGCATCGGCGGCGTAGAGTTCCCAGACCTGCAGATCACCGGAAGCGAGAGCATATACGGCTACCGCAACAAGGTGCAGTTTCCGGTGCAGGCGCAAAACGGCAAGCCGGTTGCGGGCTTTTATCGGGCAGGCAGCCATGCGGTCATTGCCATCGCAGACTGCAAAATTCAGCCGGAAAGCGCCAATCGGGCGCGCGAAGCGGTGCTTCGCTGGATGGAAAAAGAGAAGATTGCGGCGTATGACGAGCGGACGCACACAGGCGTGGTCCGGCATATCTATCTGCGCGCGGCAAGCAAGGACCCGAAGGTTCTGCTTTGCCTGATCGTCAACGGAAAGACGCTTGCAAAAAAAGAGGCGCTTGTCCGGACAATCCGCGAGCAAGTGCCGGAGGTCAGCGGGATTGTCATCAATTACAACACGAAAAAGAGCAACGTCATTCTCGGAGACCGCTTTGAAGCACTTATTGGAGATGGCGCGCTGGAAGATACACTGTTGGGGCTGACATTTCGGCTTTCGCCTGCGGCATTCTATCAGGTGAACCACGACCAGGCGGAGCGGCTGTATGAAACAGCCATTGAGTTTGCCGGTCTGTGCGGTGAGGAAACGGCGCTGGATTTATATTGCGGCAGCGGCACAATCACGCTGTGTCTGGCGCGGCATGTGAAAAAGGTCTACGGTGTGGAAATCGTGGACGCGGCAATCCGCGACGCGAAGGAAAACGCCGCGCGCAACGGCATTTCAAATGCGGAATTTTTCTGCGCGGATGCGGGCGAAGCTGCCGCAAAATTTGCGCGCGATGGCATAAAGCCCGACGTGATCGTCATCGACCCGCCGAGAAAAGGCGTGAGCGAGGATGTGATTGCGGCAATGGCGCAGATGGCGCCGGCGCGGATTGTCTATGTTTCGTGCGACCCGGCAACGCTGGCACGCGATGTGGCAAGACTCCGGGAGAAGGGGTACGAGGCAAAGAAGGCGCACTGCTTTGATCTGTTTCCAAGGTGCGCGCATGTGGAGACGGTACTGCTGCTCGAAAAGGCTTAGAAAGGAGCGGACGGTCCATGAAGAAGGTCAGATTCCCAATCGTGTGGATTTTGCTGCTGGCAGCCATCTGCGCGCTGACGGCAGCATTGGCGAAGAACATAAAGTGGGTGAGACAGGAGTTTCCGATGGACGGAAGCAATGTCTCGCAGCTGGATTCTGCGCAGATCGCCGGGAAGATTGCAAAGACGCAGAAGCTCAAAAACAGTGAGGCGCTGTATGTGAACGCGGATAATTTTGAGCTGCGGCTGACAAAGAACTTTGATTTTGAAAATCGCGGTACGATTCGCTTTTTCTATTATGATAAATGGGACGTCTACAGCGCGCAGCTGCGGATTCACCCCGACAGCGGGAAATTTTTCGTGACCGAGCGCGGCGAGTGGGCGGAGCAGCAGAGCGTCTATCAGCTGACAGATTATCTGGATGCGCTGAAATTTCTGCCGCAGGCGGAAATCGGGGCGCGATATCCGGACGCGCAGGGCTATCTTGTGATGCTGACGGAGGGCGGCACGCCGGAGGACTTCGAAGACGTTCTGACCTACGGCAAAGACGGCGCAGGAGAAATTGACGGCTGGCAGATTCACCTGCTGCTGATTCCGCGCTATGAAAAAGCGGAAACGGATGCAGAGGACACGGAAGACGCCGCGGCGGGAACGCAGTGGCTGCACCTGTTCTATGAAAATGCGGCAGCGTAAAAAAGAGAAAATAAACGGCGGTATGTCCGGCAGCATTTCTGCCGGACAGTTTTTCTGCAAATTTGGCGCTTGCCATGCGGCGCTTGCGCGGATATGATAGAAGAGAGAAAAAGGGTCTGCCGGGCACGGCGGACGGAGGGAGGCGCTTATGAAGCTGATCCATTGTGCGGACATCCACCTGGATTCTCCGATGCAGACGCATATGACGGCGCAGCAGGCATCGGTGCGGAATACGGAAATGCTGCAGAGCTTTGTCCGGCTGACGGAGTTTGCGCAGGAGCACGCGGTGGGCGCGGTTCTGATTGCGGGAGACCTGTTTGACGGGGCGCGGGTGCGCACCCGCACGGTCGACGCGCTGCTCGCCGCCATCCGCAGGACGCCGGAGGTCGACTATCTGTATCTGCCCGGCAACCACGACGAGGCGGCAAACGCTTTCTGCGACTGCGCGCTGCCGGAGAATCTGAAGGTGTTCGGAAAAAAATGGACCACATACCGATATGACGGCATTGCAATTTCCGGCGCGCAGCTGGGTCTTGATGCGGCGTTTTATGAGGCGCTGCCGCATACAGACGGCGCGGTCAATCTGGTCATGCTCCACGGGGGAATCGGAACGGCGTGCGGCGAGGACATGATCAACCTGAATTTGCTGAAGAACCGGGGCATCGACTATCTGGCGCTGGGACACATCCATTCCTATCAGACCGGACCGCTCGATGAAACCGGAAGCTACTGTTATCCGGGTTGTCTCGAGGGGCGCGGGTTTGATGAGTGCGGCGAGAAGGGCTTTGTGCTGCTGACGGTGGAGGACGGAAGCGTTGCGCACGAGTTTGTGCCGTTTTCCGCGCGGCAGCTGCACCGGGTGCCGGTTGATATCACGGGGCTTACACAGAACGCGCAGATTGCGCAGCGCATGAAGGAGCAGGCGCGTGGGCTTTCGCCGGAGGATATGGTCGAGTTTCTGCTGACCGGCGAGAGTGACCCTACGGCGGATATTTCTGCGCCGTATTTGCAGCAGACGCTGCAGGGAAGCTTCTTTTTTGTCAAGGTCAAGGACGAAAGCCATCTGGCACTGGATGCGGATGCGTACCGGAATGACGTGTCGCTCAAGGGAGAGTTTATCCGGCAGGTGCTGGCGAGCGAATTGACGGACGCGGACAAAGCTGCCGTCATCCGCGCCGGGCTGCAGGCGCTTTCAGGAGAGGAGATTTCACTATGAGGCTGCTGCGGTGCCACATTGAAAATTTCGGCGTGCTGTCCGGCTTCGACTACGAATTTCCGGAGGGGCTGGCGGTGATCTGCCGGGAAAACGGCTTCGGAAAAAGCACGCTGGCAGCGTTTTTGAAGGCAATGTTCTACGGGCTGCCGCGCACGGGCGCGCACAATGTGACCGAGAACGAGCGCAGGCGTTTTGAGCCCTGGCAGGGCGGAAAATTCGGCGGCTTTCTGGAATTCGAGTATCAGGGCGCTGCATACCGTGTGACGCGCTACTTCGGAAAGACAGCGGCGAAGGATACGTTTTCCCTGCGGGATCTGACGCGCCGGACGGACGAAACGCCGTTTTCGTCGCGGCTCGGAGAGGAGCTGTTCGGGCTGGACGCGGCGTCTTTTGCGCGCAGCACCTATCTGCCGCAGGCGGCAGAGGCGGATATGCAGGCGACGACGTCGATGCGCGCAAAGCTTTCCAATCTGGTCGACGACACGAACGACATGAACAACTTCGATACCGCCGAGCAGGCACTGCGCCAATTCCGGCGGAATCTGCGCGCCTACAGCGGCGACAAGGGAGAAATTGCCGACTGTGAGCGGGAACTGCATGTGCTCGAAGCGCAGACGCTGGAAGCAAGGCAGAAGCTGCCCCGGTTGGAAGAAGTGCTGCGGGAGCTGAATCGGGCGAACGAAGCGGTAGAGCAGACAACGGCGGAAATTGCGGACCTGCGCGAAAAAATCCGCATTTCGTCCGACCAGAAGGCGCGCAGCATGCAGCTTTCGCAGAGAAAGGAGCTGGCAGCGGCGTGTGAAAAACAGGAGGCGCTTTTGCAGGCGCTTTTCGCGCGCTATCCGGCAGGGCTTCCGAGCGCCGAAGAAATTCGGCGGCAGCGAGAGCACTTTCTTGATGCGCAGCAGGCGTGCAGGCGGCTCGGTGAGCTGACCCTTTGCGACGAGGACCGCGAGATTGTCGCGCGCGAAGAAGGCTTATTTGCGGACCGGGAGAAAACGCAGCAGGAGCTGGACGAATGCACGCGGCAGTGCACGCAGCTGGGAGAGCTGCAGGCGAAGCTTTCGTCGCAGCTGCTGCCCGAAGAGACAAAACGACTGACAGAACTGGAAATAAAATTCCGGACTACCGCGCCGCGGCAGGAGGAGGTAAGCGCCTGCCTGCAGGCGGCAGACGAGATGCTGGCATGCAGGCGTCAGCTTTCCGGGCTGCAGCTGTCGGAAGACGAGCAGCGGCAGCTTGATCTGGCGTGCATGCGCTTTGCAGACGGCGCTCCGACGGACGAGCAGCTGCACTCGCTCCGGCAGGACGAACAGCAGCATGCGGTTTTGCAGCGGGCGCTGGAAACGGGCGCAATGCCGCAGGAGCAGCAAGACGAGCTGGAGGCGCTGCGGCGTGTGTTTGCCACCGGCGTTCCGACGGAGGACGAGGTGCTGCGCTATCAGACGGACTGCCGGCGGATTGCGGAGATGGAAGGGCGCAAGCAGGTGCAGGCGCTTCAGAAAACGAAGCCGGAGGAACAGAAGCCGCGCCTTTCCGGCACGCAGCTTCTGCTTCTGGTGTTGGGCGCGGCGCTGCTGGCGTTGGGGTGCGTGCTGCTGGCAAAGGCAAATTTGGCTGCCGGCATTGCGTTGACGGCAGCAGGTGCGCTGGCGCTGATCGGGGCTGTGCTGCTGCGCGGAAAGCAAGCGCGCGAGGGCGGCTGCATCACGACCAGCGCGATCACCGACGAAGAGAACCAGGCGCTCTATGATCTGCGGCGGGGGCTGAACGATTTTCTGCTGCGCTTTTTTGAGGAGGTCTCCGAGCCGGAGCAGAAGCTGACGCGGCTGCTGCTGGACCGGAAGACGTATCTGGATCTGCAGGCGCAAAAACGGGCAATGCAGCAGGCACAGCAGGAAGCCCGGCAGTCGCTTTCTCAGGTGGACGCGCGGCTGCACGCGGCATTTTCCCGGTATTTCCCGGGGGAGACCTACCGTGATGGCTTTACACAGGCGCTGCTCGGCGCGCGGCAGGAGTATCTGGCGCTTCTGGCGCAGGCGCAGCGCATGAAAGAAGAACGAGAGAAGCTTGCAAATCATATTGGGGAAATACAAAAAACATTGCGGGAATTTCTGCGCCCATACTACCCGGAAGCGCTGCCGGAGGATTTGCGCGCGGGCGTGCAGACGCTATCGAAGGAGCTCTCCGAATGGCAGACGCTCCAAAGAAGAAAGGAGCAGCTGGAAGAGCAGAACGCCGGAAACCTGGCGCTTTCGCAGGCGCTGACGGGAAGCATCCGGGCGGCTCTTTCGCGCTATCAGGCGCTCGATGAGACGCGGACGCTCCGCGAGTGCACGCAGGCGCTTTGCCGCCGGTTTGCGCAGTATACGCTCTCCAGCGCGCGCGCCGAGCGGTATTTTGCAGACAGCAGGCAGGCACAGGCGCAAAAAGAGGCCGCGCAGGCGGAATTGGATGCCTTTTTTGCGGCGTTCCCCGCGATGCAGGGCGATGCAGGCGAGAAACTGGAGGCGTTGGAGCGTGACGCGGGCGCATGGGCGCTGGCAAGCGGACAGCTTCTTTCGGCGCAGCAGGCGCTGACAACGTTTGACCGCGAGCATCCGGCAGTCGAATCAATGGACGAAGAACAAACGCTTCCCGACCCCGAAGAATTGCAGCGGCAGGAGGCGCAGGCGCAGCAGAAGCTGGACGCGCTCGAGGAAAAACGGCGCGCGCTGCGGCAGGAGCGGCAGAACATATCGCGCGAAACGGAGGATCTTTCTGTCTGGGAGGACCGGATTGCGGCGCTTTGCGACGAGCGGCAGAGCCTTCAGAAATCCTGCACGCTTGCCGACCGGACGATGGAGCTTTTGAATCTTGCAAAGGACCGGCTTGCAAATCGCTATGTGGCAGACGTGGAGCGCGGGTTTACGCGGTACGCGAAAGAGCTTCTGGGAGAAAATCTCGGGCGCGCGCTGCTCGACAAGAATCTGTGCCTGTTCATCGACGAGCAGGGCGCGGCGCGCGAGGCGGCAAGCTTCAGCGCCGGAACGCTCGACGCACTCACGCTCTGCATGCGCCTGGCGCTGGTGGACGCGCTGTTTACGAAGGAGCAGCCGTTTTTGCTGCTGGACGACCCGTTCGTCAATCTCGACGACGCGAGGACGAAGCGCGCGCTGGAGCTGCTGCAGAAAATTTCGCAGCAGCGGCAGGTCGTGTATCTGGTCTGCAACAGCGCGAGAGTCTGAGCAATATCAAAACAGCCGCCGCAGGAGAGTTATCCTGCGGCGGCTTTGTTACGGTTGATAGAGTTGAAGCGGCGGGCGGGGGCTTTTGGTGCACAGGCAGATGCGGCAGCCGTCGTGCGTGTATTCGTGCAGGCGAAGGGCGGAAGACGCGCCGGGCGCCTGCAGGCTGGCGCCGTTTTCATCGAGACGGACGCAGAACGAATCGAGCGGGACGCGCAGCCCGCGCCCGAGATACTTGAGATAGCTTTCCTTCGCGGTCCAGAGGCGAAGCAGCGCGTCTTTCTGCGCTTCTTCGGGCAGCGTCTGCAGAAAAGCCGCTTCGTCCGGATGAAAGCAGCGCGCGGCGACCGCCATGGAAATGCGCGGCAGCTCGACATCGACGCCGAGTGGCGAGGAATCGAGCGCGCAGACGCAGAAATTTCCCGCGTGGCTGAGGGAAAAATCGACGGCGTTAGAGACAAGGCGCGGCTTTCCCCATTCGTTTTTGGTGAAGACCTGATCAGAAATGGGGATACCGGCTGACGCGAGCGTCTGCTGCAGCAGAAAGCCTGCGCAGGCAAGGCGCGCGCCGTCGATCTCCCAGCGGCAGGCAAGCGCGCGCCGTTGGCGCTCGGGCGGAAGACCGGGCAGGAGCGTGCGCCAGCGGCTGGTTTCTTGATAAGCGCGCAGATCGAGCAGCCAGAGCTGCGGAAGGGTTGCAGTCATAGGAAGCCTCCGTGTGCGGTGCTGCCTATAGTATAGCGCGCCGGCGCGCGCGCCGCAAGGATGTTTCCGCAAGAGCGGGCATACAATGCCGTGAGGTGATTGTATGCAGATTCATGTGGTGACGGCCGGGCAGACGCTCTGGTCGATCGGGGCGCAGTACGGCGTTGCACCGGGGCTTCTGGCGCGGTTCAACGGGCTGACGGAGCCGTACCGGCTGTCGGTTGGGGAAAGCCTGCTGATTCTGAAGCCCGCGCAGCTTTATACCGTGCAGCCGGGAGACTCGGTCTATTCCATCTCGCAGACGTTTTCGCTCGGGCGGAACGAGCTGTACCGGCTCAACCCGGGGCTATCGGCGCAGGAGCGGCTGTATCCGGGACAGGTATTGGTGACAAAACTGGAAGATACGCCCAATTATGAGGCGCAGCTGATGGGATACGCCTATCCGTGGGTATCAGGGCGCGTGCTGCGCGGGATTCTTCCCTATGCGCAGGCGCTGGCGCCGTTTACCTACGGCTTTACGGAAACGGGAGAGCTGGTCCGCCCGGACGACGAGCAGATGCGCGCGCTGGCAAAGGACTTCGGCGTGACGACGCTGCTGCACCTTTCCACGCTCACCGAGCAGGGCAGCTTCTCTGCCCAGAGCGCAGGCGCGGTGCTGGAAAACGAAACGGCGCGCGCGGCTTTGATCCGGAACACGGTCCGCGAGATGCGAGACGGCGGCTTTGTCGGCATCGATGTGGACTTTGAGTTTCTGGGCAAGGCGCTTGCGGCAAGCTACGCGGCGTTTTTGCAGGAGCTTTCTCAGGCGGTTCACACGGCGGGCGGCTATCTGATGGCAGCGGTTGCGCCGAAGACCTCGGACACGCAGCCGGGGGTCTTATATGAGGGGCACGACTATGCTGCCATCGGCAAAGCGGTCGATCAGGTGCTGCTGATGACGTATGAATGGGGCTACACGTATGGTCCGCCGTTGGCGGTGGCGCCGATTGACGCGGTGGAGCGGGTGGTGCGGTATGCGGTTTCGCGCATCGAGCCGGGAAAGCTGCTGCTGGGCTTTCCCAACTATGCGTATGACTGGACGCTGCCGTATGAAGCGGGGCTGACGCGGGCTGTGGTGATCGGCAACGAGGCGGCGCGGCAGCTGGCGTTTGACACGCGGAGCGAGATTCAGTTCGATGAGACGGCGCAGACGCCGTGGTTTTCCTACACGGGCATGGACGGCGCGGTACATGAGGTGTGGTTCGAGGATGTGCGCTCGAGTCTTGCCAGGTTCCATCTGGTGAAACAATACGCGCTGCGGGGGCTCGGGTACTGGAACTTCATGCGCCCGTTCACGGCGAACTTTTCGCTCGCGAATGCCGCGCTGCGGCTGCCGGATTAGACAGGCGGATTGACAAATTCCGAAAATCCGCTATACTTTTTCTTGATTACGAATGACGGGGAGGAACTCTCATGGAACAGGCAAAGGTGTTTTTTACGGATTTCCGCTGCCATCCGGGCGTGAACCAGCAGCAGAAGCTGGAAAAGCTGCTGCTCGCCGCCGGGATGGATACGATTGATTTTGAGGGAAAGATTGTCGCCATCAAGCTGCATTTCGGCGAGGTCGGCAATCTGGCATATCTGCGCCCGAACTATGCAAAGACTGTGGCGGATTTCGTGAAGGCAAGAGGCGGACGACCGTTTCTGACCGACTGCAACACGCTATATATCGGGAGCCGGAAAAATGCGCTTGAGCATATGGACGCGGCGTACTTAAACGGCTTTTCTCCGTTCTCGACGGGCTGCCATGTGATCATTGCCGACGGTCTGCGCGGCGGCGACGATGTGGAGGTTCCGGTCGTTGGCGGCGAGTATGTGAAATACGCGAAGATCGGCAGAGCCCTGATGGACGCGGACATCGTCATCTCCCTCACGCACTTCAAGGGGCATGAGCAGGCGGGCTACGGCGGCGCGCTCAAGAACATCGGCATGGGCGGCGGCTCGCGCGCGGGCAAGATGGAAATGCACGCAAAGGGCAAGCCCCATGTGATTACAAGCAAATGCGTCGGCTGCGGCAGGTGCGCAAAGATCTGCGCCCACGGCGCACCGATCATCACGGATAAGAAGTGCGCCATCGACCACGACAAGTGCCTCGGCTGCGGCAGGTGCATCGCCATCTGTCCGAAGGACGCCATCGCGCCGGACTGCGACGAGATTGCCGAGGTTCTCAACTACAAGATCGCTGAGTATGCCAAGGCGGTGGTAGACGGACGTCCCAGCTTCCATATCTCCATCGTGCGCGATATTTCCCCGGACTGCGACTGCCATCCGGAGAACGATGTGCCGATGGTGCCGGATGTGGGCATGTTCGCATCGTTTGACCCCGTGGCGCTCGATCTGGCGTGTGTGGAGGCGGTCAACCGCCAGCCGGTTCTGCCGGGAAGCCGCCTTGCAGAGACCGCAGACCCCGAGGATCACGATCATCTGCATGCCATGCACCCGAACACCTGCTGGAGAGCGGCGGTCGAGCACGGCAAGAAGATCGGTCTGGGTACCGACGACTATACGGTCATTACCGTCAAGTAAGAGTTTGCATACCGACGCGGCGCTTTCCGGTGCGGAAAGCGCCGCTTTTGCGCACATAGGGACGGAAATATCCACAAAGCTGTGGATAAAGGACGGGAATTTGCCCGGAAACGTTACAGTTACATTACAGATGCGCCCGCGCGCTTGCAAAGACCGACGGGAGCGTCTATACTGAAAATCAGAAAACGAAAGGAGGCGGCGTATGAAACGGAGAATCGCTTGCCTGCTGATCTGCGTTTGCCTGCTGCTGTGCATGGCGCTGCCTGCCGGCGCGCAGGACGAGGGCGCTGCCTTCACCGACCGCGGCAGAATCCGGAATGTCGGCGCGGTGCAGATGCTGGTCGATCTGGGGATGATTTCGGGTTATGACGACGGAACGTTCCGCCCGGGCAATTTTATTACGCGCGAAGAGGTCGCGAAGCTGGTTGCCATTTTGTGTACGGAAAACCCGCAGGCGCCGGCAGACGTCTATTTCTATGACGCACAGAACTCCTGGGCGCTGGGCTACATCGGCTACTGCGCGGGGCAGGGCATCATTGCCGGCGACGGCATGGGAAGCTTCCGCCCGAAGGACAATGTGACGGCGCAGGAGCTGGCAAAGATGCTGCTGGTCATTCTGGGGCAGGACCCCGCGTCCTATTCCGGCGCAGGCTGGGACGAGCGGGTGAACGCAGACGCGCAGTCGTTCGGTATTTACTATGGTCTGACCGCGCAGGTCAATCAGCCTGTTACGCGCGACAATGCGTGTCTGCTGATTTACAACGCCATGCGCTGCCCGGCGATTGCAGACCCGGATGCAGAGGGACCGGAGCGCTATGTGCTCGACGATCTGATGAACCCCCGGTCGTATCTCGAGGTCCGGTATGATCTGACGCGGTATACAGCGGTGCTGACCGGAAACGAATACGCCGATCTGACGAGCAATGACGGCAGACTTTCCGCGGGCGTGACGAAGCTTGCCGGGCACAAGGAATTTGCCGTTTCGTCCGACCTGAGCCTTCTTGGGCGCGAGGTGGATATCTATGTCAAGAACGGGCGGGTGTTCGGCATTCCGTGCTATGTGACGAGCGAGCTTTACTACACGTTTGAAAACGCGCAGGCGCTTTCGAAGCTGCTCTCCGACGGCGCATTTTCGATGGCAGACGACGCGCTGTACTATTATAATTATAACGAGGCAGGATCGGAGGTGCTCTCCCGGTCCGGTACGCGGCTGACGGTGATTGATCACAACAACGACATGCAGTTTGATACGGTGCTTGCCGTCAGCTGTCAGGAAGCGGAGGTTGTGCGCGTGTCGCCGCTGCAGGTGCGCGTCGGGCAGGACGTTCTGGACGCGGAAAAATACTGCATGTCCGACGTCTTCTCCGAAGGCGAGGCGGTCTGGTACATGGAGATTGCCGGACAGGGCTTTGTGCAGCCGATGCACGCGAACTGAAGACTGATTTTGCGAAATAAGGACGTGCCATAAAATGGCACGTCCTTCGTTTATCCTTTTAAGGTTGTCTTTGCTTCCAGAAGAGCATCGATCAGGCGGTCGACATCCTCTCGGGTATTATCGCCGCAGAACGAAATGCGCACAGAGCCGTCGATGACGGCAGGGGGAAGGTGCATCGCTTCCAGCACGTGGCTGCGATGGCCCTTGGAGCAGGCAGAGCCGGCGGAGACGTAGATCTGCTTCGTTTGCAGGCAGTTGATGATGCCCTGCGAACGAAGACCGGGAAGCGAGAGGTTTACAATGTGCGGCGCTGCCTGTTGCCCGATGAGGACGAGCCCCGGAAGTTCCTGCGCGCGGGCGCGACAGTAGTCCCGAAGGTCCGTCATACGGGCAATCTCCTGCTGCGCGTCGGTGGCGGCGCAGGCGGCGGCAAAGCCGCAGATGCCGGGCAGGTTCTCGGTACCGGAGCGGAAATTGCTCTCCTGCCCGCCGCCGTGGATGAAGGGCGGGAGCGGAAGACCCGGACGGATATAGAGCGCGCCCACGCCCTTGGGACCGTGGATTTTATGCCCCGAGACGGAAATCAGGTCCGCGCCGAGCGTCTTTGCCTTGAAGGGGACCTTCAAAAAGCCCTGGACGGCATCGGTGTGAAAAAGAGCCAGCGGGCTGAGCCTGCGGGTGATGCGGATCATATCCGCAATCGGCATGACGGCGCCCGACTCGTTGTTGACCATCATGATGGAAACGAGAATCGTATCCGGGCGAAGGGCAGCTTTGAGCGTGTCGGCGCAGACGAAGCCTGCTTCATCCGGCTGCAGATAGGTGACCTCGAAGCCCTTCGCTTCGAGCGCTTTCATGGGGTGCAACACGGCGTGATGCTCGACGGCAGTGGTGACGATGTGATTGCCGCGCTTTTTCAGGCGCTCGCAGGTCGAGAAAATTGCCCAGTTATCCGCCTCCGTGCCGCCGGAGGTAAAAAAAACGCGGTCCGGCTCAGCGCCGAGACTGGCAGCAACCTCCTTGCGGGCGTTTTTCAGCTCGCGCTCGGCGGCAATGCCCAGCTCGTGGACCGAGGAGGGGTTTCCCCAGGTGTCGCACAGCAGGCGCGTCATTGCCTGCACGCAGGCGGCATTTGGTTTGGTGGTGGCGGAATTGTCCAGATAGATCATAGAAATACCTCAGCGCTGTTTTGAAATATTACTTTCCGACGCAGAAGCGCTCGAAAATGCGGTTGGTGATGTCTTCACGGACAACTCTGCCTGTCGCCTCGCCGAGTGATTCCATTGCCGCTTCGACGTCGACCAGAACGGCGTCCGGCGTCATGCCGAGGCGCAGGGACGAAAGCGCGGCTTCGATTGATTCGCGCGATTTCGCGATGGCGTCTGCCTGGCGGGCGTTCGTCAGAATCGAGCCGTCACAGGGCGCGTCGAAATCAAAGACCATATCGAGCGCCTGCTCGAGCAGGTCCAGTCCTTCGTTTTTCGCGCAGCTGACGGGAATCACGTAGGCAAACGGCAGCTCGCTCGGGTCCATGACGCACGGCAGGTCCTGCTTGTTTAAAATTGCGATTGCCTCGGGCGCCTGCAAAGCCGCGTCCATGGCAGCCTCGTCCTCCGGGGTCAGCGGCTTCGAGCCGTCGACGACGAAGAGTGCCAGCTGGCAGGTCTGCGCCGCTTGTAACGCGCGCGCCACACCGAGCTCTTCCACCCTGTCTGCCGTTTCGCGGATGCCTGCGGTATCGAGCAGGCGCAGAAGGTGACGGCCCAGAGTGACTGTCTGCTCGACTGCGTCGCGCGTGGTGCCGGGGATGTCGGTGACGATGACGCGCTCAAAGCCGGCAAGGGCGTTGAGCAGGCTGGACTTTCCGGCGTTCGGCGCGCCGAGAATGGCGGTTTGCACGCCGTTTTTGATGAAGTTGCCGCGGCGGCAGGAGGAAAGCAGCGCGTCGAGCTGCCGGGAGGCAGAACGCAGAGTGTTTTCATACGCTTGCAGGCGGAACGGCTCGATGTCTTCGTCGGGGTAATCGAGCACCGCGTGAAAATGCGAGCAGATATCCATGAGCTGATCGTAGATCGGGTCCAGCTTTGCGCGCAGGACGCCCGCAACCTGCCCGGCAGCATTGGCAGCGGCGTCTGCCGTCTCGGCGTCGATGAGGTCGATGACCGCCTCTGCCTGCGTCAGATCCATCTGTCCGCTTAAAAACGCGCGTTTGGTAAACTCGCCGGGTCCTGCCTGCCGGAAGCCGACCGACAAAAGCGCGGAAAGCCCCGCGCGCAAAACGGCGGGAGAGCCGTGGCACTGAAATTCAACCGTGTCTTCTCCGGTGTAGGAGTGCGGCGCGCGGGAGACAAAGACCATTGCCTCGTCGATCGGGCGCGATTGCTCGTCATACAGTGTGCCGCGCGATAACAGCCGGTCCGGAAGCTCGGACATGGGTTTTTTGGAAGACAGCGTGAAGACCTTGTTTGCAAGGTCGATGCAGCCGTCACCGGACATGCGCAGAATGCCGATGCCGCTGCGCACAAAGCCGGTTGCGATGGCGGCGATGGGATGTGCCATAGATGTCACCTCCGTGACGAAAGTTATTGGAAGACGACGTCCACACCCTTGAGCATCAGGGGATTGACGTCGAAAACCGCTTTGTCGCCGAGCTTGCAGTTGACGTTCGTCACGTCGACGACGGTGTGAAGCATGCCGATATGCCCGAGCACCCGGCAGCGCTTGCCGCCGAGCAGAACGGTGTAGCCCTTGCGTCCGAAGATCAGGTGCCTGAGGTTCGAGAAAATGCCGCGCAGGCTGTCTTTGCGGCGGGTCAGATCGTTTCCCATCTGGCAGCCGAAGCCGTTGTACCAGCCGACGGGAAGAACCGCGATGCGGGTGGGCTTTTTCGCGCGCCAGCCTGCGCCGTAGCCGCAGGTGTGCCCCTTGGGAAGCCAGCGCAGCTCGTCGACGGTCGCTTCCAGCGTGCCGACGCGCTTGAGATTGTAGCTGCCCTTAAAAGAGAGTCTGCCGAGGATTGCCGAGCCGACGCGCACGGCGTCCATCGCGTAATTGGGAAAACGCAGAAGCCCGGCGGAATTGCAGCAGTGGCAGATTCCGACGTCGAAGCCCTTTTCCTGCAGCTGGCGGATGACAGAGCGGAAGCAGACCATCTGAAGGTCGGTCGCTTTTTTGTTGCAGAATGCGCTGTGGAAGTGCGTGTAGATTCCGCACAGGTCGAGTCCGTCCATGTAGGAATAGATGTGCAGGAGCTTGTCCATCTCGCCGGGAAGAAAGCCATAGCGCCCCATGCCGGTGTCGATCTCGATGTGCGCTTTGACCTTCTGCTTGCGCTGCGTGGCGATGCCGTTGAGCACTGCCGCGTCGTCCTGGCTGGAGACGGTTAACACGACGTCCAGGTCCAGAAGCTGATGGACCTCGTCGACATCGCAGGTCGGGCGGATCATGAGGATCTGCTGGGTGAAGCCCGCGCCTCTGAGCTGCTTTGCGTCCGAGACCTCGGTCACGCAGAAGGTATCCACGCCGGCATCGCGGCAGATGGCAGCCAGGGGAACGAGACCCAGACCGTAGCCGTTTCCCTTGACGACGGCAAACAGGCGCGCTTTTCCGGCGCGCTTTTTGAGCGTCTCGAGGTTCTGGCGGATGGCGGCGGATTCAACCAGGTAACGTTTCATGCGTGTTCTCCTTTATTTTCCACGGTTGCGAATGAGGTAGACCTGTTTGCGCAGTTCCTTGAAGACGGACGTGCCGTGCTCGACCGCCCAATAGATAACGGGGGAGAGGACAAGATCCATCTCGCCGACAAACTCGGTAAAATCGCCGCCGAAGCCCTGCTTGAAGCGGAACAGACCGTAGAGCGGGTTATCCTCCGACACGTCGCCGGAGACGCCGCGGAAGTCGTAGATACGGCAGTTCGTTTCGACTGCCCACTGAATCATGCGCCATTGGAGCAGATAGTTGGGCATCAGATTGCGGTGCTCGTTACTCGACGCGCCATAGAGATACCAGACTTTGTCGCCATAGTGGATGGCGAGGGTGCCGGCAATCGGGGTATCGTTGGGGTCGAACGCCATATAGAGCCGGGCATGCTCGCCGAGATTGTCGAGCATTGCCGCAAAGTATTCGGGCTTGCGGGTCACGAAGCCGTCGCGCACGCCGGTTGTGAGCATCAGATCGGAGAACGCGGGGACCATCTCCTTGCCGCAGATGCGGACCGTGACGCCCTTGCGCTCGGCGAGGCGGATGTTATAGCGCCATTTCTGGTGGAAATTCGCAAGAAGCTCCTCTTCCGTCTTTCCTTCGACGTTCAGGCGGAAGACGTAGCGCGGCTGGATTGCCTCGAAGTTTTTGCCGCCTTCTTTGGCGCGGAAGCCGAAGCTTTGGAGCATGGAAGAAAAGGCAGTGTTGCTCGACGGAACGTCGGGGTCGATTTTGATGACGTAGGATTTGTATTTCTTTGCCAGCACCTTCGCGCCGTCCAGAAGCTGAGAAAATGTCTCGCGGTCATCTAAATCGCACACCGGACCGCGGCAGCCGTACATGAGAGTTCTGCCGATACCGGGGACCTTGCGCGTCATGACGGCAAGGCTTCCGCGGATAGCGCCGTCTTCGCCGCGCACGGCGATGGCGTCCCACTGCCACATGGGCTTCTGCTTGCCCCAGAGATAGCTCTGGGCGAAGTTTCCCTTGGGGTGGGACTGGACAAAGGCTTCGTATTCCGGAAGCGTTTTTTCGGTAATGAATTCGTACATGCTGTTCGCTCCACATCTATATATTGTATTACGCGAGCGGTTTCGCGCAAAAAGGCAAAAATGGTATCTAATATCTTACCATATTTATGCCGCATATGCAAATGCTGCCGTATAGTTTTTCCCGCTTGGCGGCACAATAATTCCCACGAGGTGAAATGCGATGGTAGACGGACGGGCGCTTACGGCGCAGTTTGAAGATGCGGCGGATTTTGAGACGCGGAAGGTCCTTTGCGGCGGGCAGCTGCTGACGGTATTGTTTCTCGACGGGCTGACGTCGGGCGGGGATATTGCCGAGCAGGTCGTGCGCCCGCTGGCGCAGATGACGGACGAGGCGCGCGAGGAGGTCTTGTACACACGGGCGCTGCAGGGCGGGGTCTGGTGCGCGTCGGTAAAAGAGCCGGAGTCGACGCAGCATGCGGCGGAGCTGCTGGTGAACGGTTTCTGCGTGATTTTGTTTCCGAAAAGCGGGAAGGCGCTCGGCTGCGAGGTGAAGACCGGGGAAAAGCGCAGCCCGTCGCCGCCGGAGACGGAAAACACGGTCAAGGGCGCGAAGGATGCGTTTACCGAGACGCTGCGCACGAACACGAGCCTGGTGCGGCGGCATCTGCGGACGCCGGGGCTGCGGCTGACGGAAACGGTCATCGGAAAAAGGACGCTGACCAAGGTCACGGTCTGCTGGATCGATCGCCTGACGGACCCGGAGCTGCCGCGCAGGATGCAGGAGAGACTTTCTTCCATCGACATTGACGGCGCGCTGTCTCCGGCGGCGATCGAGGAATATGTGACGGGGTCCCGGCGGACGGCGTTTCCGCTTCTGGAATACACCGAGCGGACGGACCATTTCTGCCAGGGTCTGCTCGACGGGCAGGTGGGGCTGCTGACCGACGGGCTGCCGCTGGGGTATCTGGCGCCGGTGGGGCTGGGGCGGCTGATGCGCTCGCCCGAAGATCGGGCGACGGACTTTTTCTCGGCGTCGATGCTGCGGCTGCTGCGCTATGCGGCGCTGGGCGTGAGCCTGCTGCTGCCGGCGCTTTACGCGGCAATGGCAATGTTTCATCAGCAGATGCTGCCGACGAAGCTGCTGCTGTCAATCATCGAGAGCAAGCAGAACGTGCCGTTTTCAACGCTCTTGGAGGTGCTGGGGCTGCTGTGCGCGTTTGAGCTTTTGCAGCAGGCAGGGCTGCATCTGCCGCAGGCGGTCGGGACGGCGGTGTCGATCATCGGGGGTCTGGTCGTCGGTACGGCGGCGGTGGACGCGAAGCTGGTGTCTCCGGCAGCGCTGATTGTGACGGCGTCGAGCGGCATCTGCGGCTTTACGCTTCCCAATCGGGAGCTTTCTGACGCGGTGCGGCTGTGGCGGTTTGTATTGACGGTTCTGGCAGGGCTCTGGGGACTGTTCGGCGTGACGGTGGGGCTGCTGCTTTTGCTGACCGAGCTGGCGGGGCTGGAAAGCCTCGGCAGGAGCTATCTTTCGCCGTTTGGCAGGGCGGAGGTCAAAGGAGCGCTGGTAAGACCGCGGCTGGTCCGGCAGAAATGGCGCGATGGGGCGCTGAAGCCCATGGATGATCAGAGTCAGAGGTGACGAGGTTTGAGAAAACTGGCAGGATTTTTTGCGGCGCTAGCCGCTCTGGCGCTGGCGTTTCGCTTTGGCGGCGGGGCGCAGGATGTGTCGGAGCTGGTGCCGGTGCAGGCGCTGGTGATTGACGCACAGAACGGGGAAATCACGGTGACGGCGGATACGCAGGACGTGGGGCGCGGGGGAAGTCTCGACGCGGCGCTTTCCGATCTGCGCGCCGGGTGCGCGGGGACGCTGTTCACGCAGACGGCGGAGCATGTGGTTCTGACGCAGAAGGCGTGGTTTTTGATGCCGCAGGTGTGCGTGAGCGCGCAACTTCGCCCGGCGGCAAAACTATACCGCGCGGTGGGACAAAGCATTTCAGCGGAGCGGGCGCTTTCGTTTTTACAGGCGCATCCGGGGGAGCTGACGCTTTCCCGGGCGCGGGCAGCGCTGCTGGAAAATAAAGAGGTACAGGCGGCGGTGCTGGTGCAGACGGGAGGAGGCTTCCGGCTTGGAGGATAGGATTTCCGGACGGCAGGCAGGCGCGTGGGGCTTTTGCGCAATGAGCGTGCCGGCGGTTTTGACCTGCGCGGGGCTCGGCTGGGGCTGGGTGCTGCTGGGCTGCGCGGCGGTGGCTTGTTATTTCTATGTAAGCGGAACGCTGACAAACGGAGCGGTGGATCTGCTTGCGCTGACGCAGGAGGCGTTCGGGAAGACATTTGGGGGCGCGCTTCTGGCGCTGGGCGGGGCGTTTTGCCTGTTGGCAGCGGCGCAGACGGCAGACAGGGCATCGATGGCGTTTCCCGACCAGACGCAGGCGCTGGCAGCTCCGGCGGTGATTCTGCTGGCGGTGCTTTCCAATCGGAAGGGCGCGCAGCAGGCGGCAAGAGCATGCGGGGCGCTGTTTTTGCTGCTGGCAGGGCTGTACGCGGTGATTGTACTGGCGTCGCTCAAAAATGCGGAGGTCCGGTGGATGGCGCCCTGGGGCGGGGCAAGGCAGACGGTTCGGGTGATTCCGGCGATGCTGAGTCTGGCGAGTCTTCGGTATCTGCCAGACCGGCAGGGGCGGACGAAGGGCAGCTGGCTGGGCGCGCTGACGCTGCTGCCGGCGGTACTCGCGGCGGTAACGGCAGGATGTCTGTCTCCGAGACTGACACAGCAGCTGGAGCTGCCGTTTTATACGGTGAGCCAGAGTTTATCGGTGCTGGACGTGATGGAGCGGCTGGAGCCGCTGGTTTCGGCGGCGCTTCTGATGGGCTTTTTCGCGCTTGAGAGTTTGCTTTTTGCCAGCGCGCGGGCGCAGCTGGAGCGGGTTGTGCCGGAAATTTTCAGAACGCCATGGGGAAGCTGGGCGCTTGGCGCGCTGACGTTCGGGCTGCACTTTGTGACCGGCTCGATCGGCGAGAATGCATGGGCGCTGGGCGCGGCTGTATGTTGGGGGATTCTGCCGCTATTAACACAACTAATAGTAGCCATAAAATAATTTGCAAAAATTCGAAAAAAGGGGTTGACAAACGGCTTTTGCTTTGATAATATATGCGAGCGCTCGAGAGAGTGACAGCAAAGCGGATGCAAGTCAAGAAAGACTTCGAAAAAAATCGAAAAAAGTTCTTGACAAACAGATGAAGCTGTGCTAAACTAAATGAGTTCGCTGCGAGAGGGAAACCAATCAAAGCTGAACGAAATCACAAAAAGTTTTGAAGAACCTAAAAAAGTTCTTGACAAACAGAACTTGATGTGATATAATGAAAAAGCTCGATTGCGAGCGAGCCGCTGAGATAGCGGAGTGCACCTTGTAAATTAAACAACGAGAAACATGAACAAACACCTTGGACAATTTTAATTTTAAGTTGTTCAATGAATGTCGAAATGAGATTCTTTGAATAGCCAACGAAAATTCTTGAGTAAAGCTAGAAGCGAACTTAAGTAAATTGATTTTGAAGCCGAAAGGCTTTA
>QWCN01003987.1_pt1 | contig 31043 bp, 38 predicted proteins | sample 1972711 | NCBI WGS metagenome assembly QWCN01 (sample SAMN09866707, study PRJNA288562) | Human gut metagenome isolate term1_stool, whole genome shotgun sequencing... | isolation source: gut | host: Homo sapiens | place: USA: California
GAACAGTTTGCAACGCTCAAAAACTCGTTGTCGGGTATAAATATTTTTTCGGCGTTTCAAATTTCGTTTCAATTTTTACCGAAAACACCGGAAAAATAGGACTGTAGCTGATCCTGGACGCTGCTCTTTTTTGACGCCATAATGTGACCGTATACCTGGTCAATCATGTTCTCGGTCTCATGCCCGACATAATCCGCGATGTACTTCTTCGGGACGTTGAGCGACAGCATGACGGATATAAGGTAGTGGCGCAAGTCGTGGAATCGGTACTGCCGAACGCCTGCCTTTTTAATGACCCACCGCCAGCGTGACGTGATGTCCGACGGGTTTATCGTGATTCGGTCGCCCGGTTCCGCTCCGTCCGGCTTGGCGGCATTCAGAGCATCCACGACCGCCGGGAACAGCTTGATGGTTCGCGTGCCGGCTCTTGTCTTGGTGGTCTTGGTGTGGTACTCTTTATCGTCGCCGAGGACGAGCGCCTGGTGTATGCTGATGATGCCGTCGTATAGATCCACATCGCGCCACGTGAGCGCGGCAATCTCCGAGCGCCGCATACCACAGCAGGCACCGAGCAAGACCGGGATTTCCATGTCCGTTCCGGCGGCGGCTTGCATGATGCGGCGGATCTCCTGCTCTGTCGGGATCCTGACCGTGCTCCGCTCCTTCTGCGGCATCCGGATGTTGAAAGTCACGTCCGGCATCTCGTCGGCGAGAGACGCCGAAAAAAGCCCGTAGGCGTTGCGAACTGTTTTGGGTGCAACTCTGCGTGCCTCGTCATTTACGACGCTCTGGACAAGGTTTTGCGACAGTCCCGACAGCTTTACGTCAAGCAGCTCCTGCAGATTGTTCCGGATTATGCCGCGATACGAGCGAATCGTTGCCGGTGACAGGACTGCGGCGCGGCGGTCTATGTAATCGTTCATCATGTCGCGGACGGTTCGTCCCTGCCCTGTCCGTGCCGCGCGCTTGTCTGCCTTGCGTGCGGCAAGCTCCAGCTGCACCTCGGCATAGGTGGCGCGCGTGATTGACTCGACGATAGACTTACCGTCCGGATCCTTTCCGGCGTAGATGCGCGCCGTATAAGACCCGGACGGGAGTTGTTTGATTCTTGGTAGCCTTGTATTTCGTTTCTTCATGGCAATCAAAAGGTACAAATTGAGTTATGATCCAGAACTCCGTCCCGAAAGTAGAGCTGCACGCAAACCGCTCTATTCCCGATAACGATTGGAACCGGTATCAACACAAGCCCCGGGCATTTGACAGAGTATGACTTGATCATGACATCGCCCCACGGTCTATCATAAGTAGATAATTCGTTCGGAAATCTGACGTATCGCATCATTGCCTGTTCTACATCTTTTTCAGACATTCCCGGTTTCAGCAATTTGGCAGCTTGTTCGAGTGATTTGACGATTCTTCGCTTGGTTATTAAATACGCGGCAAATATGCCGTAAAAAGCCATGTACGCAATGATTTCAAAAATAATCAAACCTTTCATGATACGCCTCCATGGTCGATTTTACCAAATATATCTTTACAATTTATGCCAAAAGTCAATAGACGCGGACGGCGGCAGGTGTTATAATAAGACATGAAGAAAAGCAAGGAGGGAAAAAATGACAAAATCGGAATTGCAAGAACGCCTGACCGCCATCATCCGCGCGAGCGACAAGCCCGAGCTTGTCGCCGCTCTTACTGTCCTTTCCGCTCGTACATACGTGCGATCGCTTCGACCGTCCGCAGGAAGTCCTCCCGCTTGTCCGCCGGGACACTGTCCGCCGCCTTCAGAACACTGACCATATACGGCGGCATTTCGCCCTCTGCTTCGGCAGGGGGCTTTTTTTCGTCCAGCTCGGTCAATAGATCCGCAACCGATACGCCGAAATAATCCGCAATCTTGCGAACCGTTGAGTTTCGCGGGACAGTATTATCGCTCCATTCCGAGAAAACAGAGGAAGAGAAACCGAGGTCTGTCATAACCTTAGACGGAGATACGCCCTTGTCGGCGCAGATTTTGATGAAATTACTCTTAAACATGGCAAACGTTACAAAACCCTTTTTTCAAAATTGTGCAACCATACAAAACCGAAAGGCGGGCAATGGAAAAGGCTGGCAAATCGCAACAAGCCACCCGGCAGGCGACAGAAAAGGCATACCAAAACACACACTTGCATTATAGCAGATTCGTGTCTTGCTGTCAATAGCCTATTTTCAAAAAAAGGAGTTGAAACGCAGAAAAATTGAACGGAAAGCCCCAAAATTCAAGCAAAAGAAGGAAAGGAGAAGCGAGGTATGAAATGCTTTGAAGTAGGAGATCGGGTTGTGTGGAAGGGGTTCCACGGAAAGCTCATCGTTGTGACGCAGCGCAACAAGTGCGGCATCGAGTTCGACGCCTGCAAGAAGGAGGTTCCGATGCGCGGTACAATCGCGCTGGCGCTCAGCACCGACGGAACCGACGGCAAGTGGTGGGCATGGGCTCCCATGACTCAGATCGACCTTGAGTGATTGAGGAGGACGGGAAATGACGGAGAAAATCATCGTGTGCAAATACGAGAACGGGGAGCTTGCGTCAAGCTCCGAGGTAAAGCGGACATCAACGGCGTTCTGCAATGTGGAGGCGTTTCTCCGCGAGATGCAGAACGAGATCATGTCCGGCGTCCGGCGCGGCGAGATGTACGCCGCGGACGGTATCGTCTCCACCGCGTACAACGAGAACGGTCTGCGGTGGGTATTCAGGGAGGAGGTGAAAATCAGTGCTGTCTAAACGGGACTACAAGGCGCGGTTGCTTGCGACCGGGACTTCAAGCCAAAAGGTCGCCGACCTCATCGGCGCGGCAATCGGGGAGCCGGTGGCACGCTACGAGCTGGCGCGGTGCTTTGACTACAAGTGCGACTCCGGGAAGGTTAGCCGCATCAGAGCGGAGGCGGACAGGATAACCGCCAAGCTGGTGCGGCGTCGTGAGAACGAGGAGAAAGAGGACGTGATCGACGCGCTCAAGCGCGAGGGCGTCCTGACGCCTGACAAGGACGTGACGATCTTCCTCGGCGACTACAGCTGGGGCGCGACGGTGTTCGTGTTCATCGGCGGCGAGTTCTACGGAATCCGCAACCCGGAAACCGGGAAGTGGAGGATGCGGAAAGATGGCTAAAAAGGCAGGGACAAACAAGATGCTGGCGACCGTAGGGAGCAACATCGCCTGCCTAACCAAGGTCAGGGGCAAGACCTGCGAGGAGATGGCGCAGGCGCTGTGCATGAGCCGCAACACGTGGCACAACCGCGTGTCCAATCCGGGCAGCATCTCGCTGCTTGAGCTCGTCGCGATAGCCAAGGCACTCGAAACCACGCCGCAACGGCTTTTGACGGAAACGGCATGGTGAGTGCGTCAAGAATTTTCGGCTCGGACGGCGTTATACACGCCGCGCGGCCTGAATCAATCGCCACCGAGGCGGAGGAGGGGCAGACGCACAAGCCGTACAGGCGGCACAACTGCGAGGACATATCGGTCTGCCTTAACTGTCAAAAGCCGTACTGTCCGGGGATCTGCATGGATGTCCGGGCGGGCGCGAGAAAAGCAAAGCAAAAAAGGGATTCCAGGAACAGGAGGAAAAAGCAAGGAAATGAGGTATCAGGCAAGAAAGAGCAGGCGGAAGATATACCGTGACCGTGAGGAGCGGTATTGCCGCCAGATCGACGAGGATCGCAATGCCGCCGGCGAGGATATCATCCGGGCAGAGCGGGAGGCTATCATCCGGGACATGATGGATGGCGTTCGCCGTTGTGGAGGGTACTGCTGATGGAGGAGAGGGGAACATGGAAGGTGCAAAGCTGATGTTCCGCGATTTGCAAGCGGACGAAGTGGATGTTCGCGCATCCACCGTGAACGAAAATGGAGTAACGCTCCTTCTATACAAGGACGCACGGTGCGACCAAGCAATACTGGACGAGACGGTAGGCGCCCTAAACTGGCAGAGGCACCACACGCGGGATAATGCCAACTGCATAGTCTCAATTTGGGACAGCTTCAAGAATCAGTGGGTTGACAAGGAAGATACCGGAAAGGAGAGCAACACAGAAGCTGAAAAGGGATTAGCTTCGGACAGCTTCAAAAGAGCTTGTTTCAATTGGGGCATCGGCAGAGAGCTGTACACCGCTCCGTTCATCTGGGTAGCGGCGCAAAACCTAAAACAATTAAAACCGGGCAAGAACGGGAAACTACAGTGTTTTGACAAATTCATCGTCAAAAAAATGACAGTTGAAGCCAAGAAGATCACCGCATTGGTGATCGTAAATCAAGATACTGGGAAAATCGTCTTTTCTCTCGGCGATACCGGGCGGAAAGAGCCGCCGCATACTCCGAAAGCACCAACACAGCCACAGGATCGCGAGCTCGTAGCGCAGATCAGGCAGCTCTATCCGGGTGAGCGAATCGCCAAAATGCTTGAATTCCACAACGCCGGCAAGCTGGAGGATATTCCGCAGGAGGTGCTTGCCAAATACGTGGCTGTCGCCTTGAAGAAAGGAGCGCAGGATGGAAAGTGATTTCAAGGATCTGATCCGGTTTGAGCCTGGCACGCACGATCTGACGGCTGACGCGATTGAGCTCATTGCCACGGTAGCCGCGCAGAAGCGGGACATTGACCGTGCCGAAAAGCTGATCAAGGCAAAGCTGCTCGGCGTGATGGGCTCCAACGCGGTCAGCAAGTTCGAGTGCGACCGGCTTTCGGTGGCGCTTGTGACGCCCGCGAGAAAGCCGCGCGAAGAGCTCGACGTGGAGGGATTGACGCGGGATTTCCCGGAAATAGTCGCCGCATATACGCGGAAGGTGGAAGGGGATCCCAATGCGCCATATATCAAGATAACAGTACGGGAGGTATAAATCGGTGGCACTCAACCTTAACAAGGTCATTATTGCGGGTCGGCTATGCGCCGACCCGGAGGTAAAAACGACACAGAGCGGCTTGTCGGTCGTGACGGTGCGGGTGGCTGTGAATCGGCGCACCAAGTCCGGGGAGCATCCCGAGGCTGACTTCTTCACGGTTACGGCTTGGAGGCAGACCGCTGAGTTCATCGGGAAGTACTTCCGGAAAGGCTCCGCGATCTGCGTGGTCGGATCGCTGACAGTCCGAACTTGGGAGGATCGGGATGGAAACCGCCGACAATCGACGGAGATCGTCGCGGACGAGGCTCTTTTTGCGGAAAGCAAACAGGACGGAATCCAAGCCGGAGCGCAGTCTGCGGCGGCTTCTCAAGCCCCTGCGGACTCGCAGGGCGTAAATCCACACTACAGCGCAGTACCCGGAACGCCGGACGGGATGGCTTTTGAACAAGTAGGCGAAGATGATGACTTGCCGTTTTGAGCAAGCAAGAAAAAAAGGAACAGGTAAACAAAAATGGAAGCTGTAAACAACATGATCGGGAAATACGTTATCGTGCGCGGAAACAGATCCGGCATATTTGCCGGGACTCTCGCCGGCGTGGAAAGAGGACTCACATGGCTCAAGGATTGCCGCCGGCTCTGGTATTGGGACGGAGCCGCCAGCGACTTCCAGATCTCGACCGACGGGACTAAAAGACCGGATAACTGCCAGTTCACGGTGACCGTTGCGGAAATCATTCTGACCGACGTCATTGAGATTATTCCGGCGACGGCTACGGCAGAAAAGCGCATCAAGGAGATCAAAGAATGGAAGTGTTGAACGACAAGATCAAGGCGTTTCTCGGCTCCGGCTACGGCTCCGGCGACGGCTCCGGCTCCGGCGACGGCTCCGGCTCCGGCTACGGCGACGGCTCCGGCTACGGCTCCGGCTACGGCTCCGGCTACGGCTCCGGCTCCGGCTCCGGCGACGGCTACGGCTACGGCTCCGGCGACGGCGACGGCGACGGCTCCGGCTCCGGCTCCGGCGACGGCTACGGCTACGGCTCCGGCGACGGCTCCGGCGACGGCTACGGCGACGGCTCCGGCTACGGCTACGGCTCCGGCTACGGCTACGGCTCCGGCGGAGTCGCATCCGTTAACGGCCGCACCGTTTATCTCGTCGATGATGTCCCTACGATTTTCACGGCGGTGACCGGGAATGCAGCCAAAGGATTCATTTTGAATTCGGACTTGACCGAAACCCCTTGCTATATAGCCAAGGGACGTGGTTATTTTGCCCACGGAGAAACGCTCCGTAAAGCAGTAGACGCTCTGCACGCAAAGATATTTGACGATCTGGAGCCTGACGAGAAGATCTCCGCCCTGCTCGGCGAGATAAAACCGGGTCAAAAATACAAGGTGTCAATCTGGTATGATTGGCACCACCGGCTTACCGGGTCGTGCGAAACCGGGCGAAAGGCATGGATGCGGAATCATGACGTCACGATGAACGACGAATATACGCTTGAGGAGTTTTGCGATCTGACCAAAAACGACTACGGCGGAGCAATCATCAAGCAGCTTGCGGAAAGGATCGGGAAGAAGTGAAAAAAGCACATAGATGGTTTACTTGCACGATCGAGCTCCTTACCGTCCTGCTAACCGGGAAAGACCGTCAGATGGTTGACGCTGGTCTTGCCGACTATTCCGGGCAGGGGCGAGACAAGTACGGGAGGTAAGTCTCTCGGAATAGCCGAAAAGACATGGACGGGATTGATAAGATTTCAAAAATTGTCGCGTCGATGATCGACGCCGGTATACGTATAGGGAGAGCCGAGCGGGAATCGGAAATAAAAGCCGAAAGACGGCAGAAGGACGCCGAGAGGAAGGCGAGAAGCCGAAAAAACGTGTCACGTGACATTAGCGAAGATGTCACAGGACATTCCGAAGGATGTCACGGGACATTTGTGTCGGAAAAGCAATGTTCAAAAATTCAAGAAGTCGGCAACAGCGAGGCTTTCCGCGACATGATTGACGCCGCAATTTCGGACGGCGAACAATCAATAAAAGCATTGATTGACAGTGCTTTTATAGAAGGAAAGGAGGAAGGAGCTAAGGAAGCGGAGCAGGAAAGAAAGAGGAAAGAAAGCGCTGATAGAAACAATCGACGAATTGCAAAAAAAGGACATTTGTCCGCGGACGTGTCCGCGGACATGTCCCCGGACAATTTGAAAGGCTCCCCCTCCTTTTCGCCCCCCTTTTTCCCCCCCTCTTTTTCCCCCTTGAACCCCTTTTTAACTCCCCCCTATAATCCCCCCACTTTTCCGCCCCCTCGCGCGGTCAACGCTGACGCGTTGACCTATGCGCCGGAAGGTCACCGCAGCAGCGGTGACCGCGTGCGGTCAGACCGGGGACGCGGAAACGTGGCGCAGGATGGCGGAAAGACCGCGGATCTATTCGCCGAGTTCTGGAACAGGTATCCGCGGAAACAACACAAGCAGGAGGCTTGGCGTGAGTGGTGCAGGCTTGCACCGGACGCCGAAACGACTGACCTCATCGTGCGAGCCGTCGAAACGCGCAAGCAGTCACGGCTCTGGCAGGAGGACGGTGGACGGTACGTCCCGAAGCCTGACAAGTTCCTACGAGGCAGGCAGTGGGAGGACGAGCTGATTGACGCGGACAAGCCGGTCAAGCCGCAAGAGAACAGCGTAAATAGTGCCTGCAGCACTTTCGACACGCATGACTTCTTTCGGTCAGCTGTCGAAAAAGCTACTGGCGACGAAGAAAAATGAAACAGGAGGAACTATGACAAACGCAGAAGCGAAGGAACTGCTGGCGCACAAGTTGCGCCAAATCATTGACCACTGAGACGGGACTGAGGAAACAAAGCTGCTCGGGGACGCCTTGGCGGTGGCAGTGTCCGCGATAGACAGAGCCACACCGAAAAAGGTCAAGTCGTATGAGAAAATATGCCCGTGTTGCGGGAAAAGCGAGCCTGTACCCGGTTGGTATGTTTGCGGAGCGTGCGGCAGTGATTCGATATATTCCGACGATCTTGCCGGGTTAAAATTCTGCGAAGACTGCGGTCAGGCTCTGGACTGGAGCGAAGCAACGGAAGAAGAAACGGCGGAAGAAACGGAGCGGTTCCGGTCATGATTCCGGCATTACTTGCAGGCATTACAGCGCTTTTCGCCGTGGCATTTGTAGTCGCTTGCTGTCAAGTGTCCGGCAAAGAGTCGCGCAGAGAGGAGGCATGGAGTGAATATCACGATTCCGATACAGCCGGCAACCAAGAAGAACAGCCAGCAGATATGCCGGAACGGTAGAGGCAGACCGCTCATCCGGCAGTCAGACCGATACACCGCATACGAGGAAGCCGCTCTGCTGTACCTGCGACGGCATAAGTGGGCGGGCGGATTGCCCGTGAACGTCCGCGCCGTGTTCTACGTTCCAGACCGGCGCAGGCGGGACTTGGTCAACCTTCTGGAGGCTTTGGATGATTGCCTCGTCCGTGCCGGCGTCCTTCCGGATGACTGCTGGGCAATCATCCGCTCGCACGACGGATCACACGTAGAAGTTGACAAGCTGAACCCGCGAACGGAAATTGAGATATCGGAGGTGAATGCATGAAAAAGCTCATAGCTCCATTGCGCCACGCATGGGCGTGGATTTGGCAGACATGCGGCACGTGCGCCTATCGTGACTGTTCGTCCGACTGCGCGGAATGCCACATCTGCAGGCATGGAAAGCCAAGGTGGATCTATGCAGGCAAGCGCTGACGCTATTACGACTGGAAAGCAAGCGGCTACATCAGCGTTTCAGCTCTTCGGATTGATCGGATCTCCGGCTGATCCGAAAATCGAGGACTATCGCGAAGACTTAGAGACCTACCGCGACTTACACGCCGTCGCTGTGGTTCTGTCGATCCTGCAAGACGAGGGAAAGGACATCGTCGTGGACGCAGTGCGGCAGATCTACATCGAGCCGTTCAAGGAGAACGTGAGCCGCAAGCGCGTCATTGATGACCGCGTTATACGCTTTTCCGTGACTCGCTATGTATCGGTTCGGTCTGTTTACCGATATCTGCTGGACGCGCGGAGACTGTTCGCGTCGGTTCGATTTCCAGGCAAATTTGTATAAAATGCCGAAAGGGTGCCCTTTTACTGTCAGAATAATGACAGGAGCAGGGCACTTTTTTGGTGTATACTGATAGCATGGACTACAACGAAAGGAGGTGCACCATGTCCGAGAAAAGTGAAGAAGCGAGGAAGAGGTACCAAGCGCCTCAGTTTGTCGCGGGCTCAGCCCGGGCGAGCGAAGCTGGAAAAAAAGGAGCTGCCGCGTCTGCAAGGAAGCGAGCCGAACGCGCTTTGATTCGTAAGACACTGGAGGATGTTCTTTCCAGCGACTTCCCTATGAAAGACGAGAAAAAGCGCCTCCGACTGCTCGGGTTCGATCCGAAAACGGTACAGCAAGCGCTTGTCATGTCGGTGATTGCCAAAGCGATCCAGGACGGGAACAACAAGGCACTGATCCAATACGCGCAGCTCTTGGGTGAGCTTGAATTCACGGACAACGGATCCTCCAAGGTTGACGCTATACTCGCGGAGATTGACCGCAAGGCGGAGGACGACCGATGCGAAGTCGAAGACGATGGCGACGCTTGACCTGACGGCAAAGCAGCGCGAGTTCTGGCGCGGATGCACGCATCGTTGGAACATCAAATGCGGCGCCACGCGGAGCGGAAAGACGTACCTCGACTACTTCCTGATCCCTCGCCGTTTGCGCGACACAGCCGGTCTTGAAGGGCTTGCAGTCATCATGGGCGCAACACAGGCGACCGTCAGACGGAACATCATCGAGCCCATGAAGCGCATCTGGGGGGACGATCTGGTCGGGGATATCCGCAACGACAACACGGTGCAGCTGTTCGGCGAGCGGTGCTTTGTAATCGGCGCCGACAAGGTCAGCCAAGTTGACAAGGTGCGCGGCGCGTCCATCAAATACTGCTACGGTGACGAGGTCGTGACATGGCATCAAGAGGTTTTTGAGATGCTCAAAACGAGACTTGACAAGCCGTACAGCAAGTGCGACGCGACTTGCAACCCGGGAAGTCCGGAGCATTGGTTGAAGGCGTTCGTTGACTCATCCGGCGCGGATATATTCTATCAGCAGTACACCATTTTTGACAATGATTTTCTTGATCCGGCTGTCCTTGCGGATATGCTCCGCGAGAACAAAGGAATCTACTACCAGCGCTATATACTCGGTCAATGGGTTCGCGCCGAGGGTGCTATTTACCGAGAGTTTGCGGACAACGAAGAGCAGTTTTTGATCGACGCTGACAAGCTGCCGCGCGAGCGATTCGGCGAGATCGTGATCGGGCAGGACTTCGGCGGACATAAGTCCAAGCACGCATGGACCGCTACGGCAATCACGAGGGACTTGCGCGAACTGTATGTACTTCGCTCCGAGGAATACGACGCGACCGGCATGGCGGTTGAGACGATGATCCAGCATTTTCTCCGGTTCTACAGCGGGATCCGGGAGAGGTACGGGAACGTGTCAGCCGTCTACGCAGACAGCGCAGAACAAGCGATAATCAACTCTGAGCGGCTTTCCGGACTGCCGGTCAGAAACAGCATAAAAAACGAGATAAACGACCGTATACGCGCTACCGATCGACTTCTGACCGGTCGGCGCATTCACGTCGTGCGAGGCGAAAATGCATCACTGTGCAAGGCGCTCCGCGAGGCGGTTTGGGATGACAAGTCAAAAAGCGATACTCGGCTTGACATCCCTGGCGTGACCAACATTTGCCCGCTTGACGCCTTCGAGTACTCCTGGGAGCACCGGATCCGCGCGCTTACGGCGTGAATATACGCAAAGGGGGACATACCGTGAGTATAACTTTTGAACCGGGATGGCTTGCGGTTAGCTTCCGCGCCGCACTTGAGAAGGCACTCAATGTATTCGGGCAGAAGAACAAGGCGACCGAGACCTTGATGCAGCAGAGGGTTGAGGAGACGTGGGCACGCCAATACATGGCGACCGAAAAGATCAATTTCGCCGAGATATTTGCCGTTCGGCTGACCAACTACGCCGCAAACGGATCAACCGTAGAGTGTGAAGACGAGGAAATCAGCGCAGTCCTGCGCTCAATGTGGGCGAAGCTGTACAAATGGATGCCGCTTGGCATAGCGACCGGGCGCGTTTATCTGCTGCCGTACATAGTCGGCGATAGTGTATACGTATCATTCGTTCCGCAGTCGCAAGTCATCGAGACCGACATGACCGGCGACGATGTGATCGGGTTTGTCTGCGTCGCGGACACCAAGGTGATGAACAGAAAGGAATACTGCCGGATCGAGCACTACCACTACGACCGGGATACAAAGTCGTACAGCGTAAGCAACAAGGCTGTTGAACGTGCCAGCGGGGTTGAGGTGCCGTTGGAGCTGATTCCGGCGTGGGGGCAGATCCAGCCCGTCATTGTGTTCGCGGGCGTAGACGCGCCGCTCTTTGGATTCGTGGACAGCCCGCGGGACAACAGGCTGCCGTCCAAGCCTGCCGGTGCCGGCATACTGTACGGGTGCGAGTCCACCGTCAAAGAGATCCTTGACTGCATTCAGCAGTATGAAACCGAATACAGCAACACGGTGTCGGTTCTCGGCGTCAACCAAAGCCTTGCGGCGCCCACGATTGATCCCGTCACTGGATTCACGGGCGGAGTTGACGCTTCCGCATTGCCGCCGCGATACATTCGGTATAATGCGATTGGCAAGCTCGGGGCGGATCAGTCCGACTTGTTCTCCGTGTTTTCCCCGGACATTCGAGGGGAGGCATATCGGGCAAGACTGCTTGACCTGTTCGGGCGGCTGGAACGTCAGGTCGGAACATCGTCCGGCATTCTCACGCCGGCAGAAACCGCGCAGGCGACAGCGACGCAAGTTCGGCGAACGATGTACGACACGCTCTGCATGGTTGACCGCATCCAGGAAAGCGTTGAGCGTGCGGTTGATGCCGTAGCGTATGCCGTATCCGTTCAGCTGTCCGCAATCGGTCATGCGGTCGTGGATTATAAGCCGTCAATCACTTGGGGCGACGGCATGGAGACCACCAAGGATGAGCACTTTGCAATGATGTCGCAGGCGCACTCCTCCGGTGTGATATCGGACGCCGAATATCGGCAGGAGGTCTACCCAAGCGAAAGCATTGACGAAGCGCAGGAGGCGGTCGAGAAGATCCGCGCAGAAAAGCCGGATCCGCTGATGTCCATGTTCCCGGCGGAGGGTGACGAGTGATGCAGCTGATACACGGGGACTGCATCAGCGCAATGGAGCAGATGCCGGACGGGTCGGTTGACCTTATATTGACGGATCCGCCGTACAACGTTAAGGTCAAAAGAACCAAGAACGGGAAGGCGCGCACGGAGGAATGGGACTGCATCAAAGATTATCCGGATTTCATGATGCGATGGATATCGCAAGCCCATCGTGTACTAAAGCCGCAAGGCGTCATGTACTTTTTCCACAACGACATGAATCAAATCCCGGAAATCATGGAGCGGATTCGGAAAGAAACAGACTTTGCGCTCATTTCGTTTCTGATATGGGACAAAGGGCAATGCCGGGCGCAAGCATGGAAACGCAGGTATGCGGAAAGCCACACCGCGCTTCGCTCGTGGTTCAACACCTGCGAATACATATTGCACTACGTCAAAAGCGGAGCCAGCAAGACAGAATGGGACAAGACAGGACTTGACCGGATATACAGCAACCCGGAGCTATTCCGACCGCTCAAAGAGTGGTACGCCTCGGAACTTGAGCGGTTGGGAAAGACGGAGCGGGAGCTGATAGACTTTTACAAGCAAGTAACCGGAAAAGGCAGTGGAATGTTCCGCCACTATTTCAAGGATTCACAGTTTGAGATTCCAACGGCGGATGTATATCAAAAGGTGTTTGTCCCGTTCGGATTCCGCCGCGAGTATGAGGACTTGCGCCGCGAGTATGAGGACTTGCGCCGCGAGTATGAGGACTTGCGCCGCGAGTATGAGGACTTGCGCCGCGAGTATGAGGTGGTGCTGGACTGCTTTATGGGCTCCGGCTCTACCGGGTGCGCGGCACTCCGCGAAGGGCGCGACTTCATCGGCATCGAACTCGACGCCGGATTCTTCGCGGCGGCAAAAAAGCGGATAGAGGAGGAAGCGGCAAACCCGTATGCCGATAATTTGACGATATGGGACGATACGCTTACAAGAAGAGCTTGCCGGACTGGAGCGCACAGACAGCCGCAGACCTCAAAATCGCAATAAAAGCCTACATCCTGTCCGCCGTACTCAATAGCAAGAGCGACGAACAGATACGGGAACACGTCCGGCAAGAGGTTGAGGAATTCCGGCAGGAGTTCGGCGAAGCGCAAGCGGAGGAGGCTTCCGGCTACGTGCAGGAGCTGACCGCGCTGGCGGAGGATGTGCTGGCAATGACGCGGAACGCGATTGGCAATCTGACGCCGTACATGTTCGCGGCGGCAGTAGCGCCGACCGGAAATCTGACCGAGGCGCAGAAAGCCAACATCGGAAAGGCGGCGCAACTCATCCTGCGACCGACAGACAGGGAAACAGTCAGAAAGGTCGCTGCCAAATACCGGTACAAGCCGGCAAGCGGAGAGCAGACCGCAGATCTTCCGGACTTCGCTTACGACCGGGCGACGCCCGCGCAGACCTACTACAAGGACGTCCACGAGCAGACGCGGGCATGGATGCAGGATTTCCAAAAGATCAAAGAGAGCCGGAACTTTGTCGCAAATGTAAACCCAAGAGCTTACACGGAGATGGGTGTGCGGTTCGATGCATACCGCCGCGAAAAGGCTCGGCTGATACAGCAAGGCGTAAAAACCGTATACGTTGCGCCGCACGCCAACTGCTCATTGCGTTGCCAACGATGGCAAGGGCGCGTGTACAGCCTGGACGGCTTCCGGGGCGTGCGAGACGGTCGGAAGGTGATCCCTATCGAGGACGCCGCCGATAACGTAACGTACACGAGCAAGCGAACCGGGCGAACGTATCAGGCGGGGCTGTTCGCTTATAATTGCCGGCACAGCATGACGCCGTATCAAGACGGGCAGCTTGTTGAGACGATACCGGCGGACGTCGTGGCAACGCAGCGGGCGCTTGAGGAGCGGCAACGGGCGATGGAGCGCGAGATTCGCTTTCAAAAAGAGAAAGGAACATATTGGGAGATTCTGGCGGGCAAAAACAACAATGTCGGACTTGAAAAGGTGGCGCGGTCTTGCTACGGCAAGGCGGCTGCTTTGAAAAAAAGATACATAGCATTTTCGAAAAAGAACAACATCCCGGTTGTTCCAGAGCGCCTTTCGATAATGCAAGGCGAGGCGCTTTATACACGGACAGCACGGGGCAAGCGCGATATCAAGGATGTCAGCGTGAACCCCGATGTCAAAATATAAAAATATGACCGGAATGTCGTTAAACTATCAAGGCAAGGGACGCGACCCCGTAAAAAAGCGTAGCCGATGGAGGAATTTATGAAAAGAAGCGAAATTGAAGCCATCCTGAACAACGCCGAGCTTGACGCGGCGGCACGAATCGACCAGATCATGGCGGTGCATGGTCGGGACACGACCGCATGGCAGCAGGAACGCGCCACATTGACGCAAGAGCGTGACGACGCTCGAGCATCAGGAACCGCGCATGCCGACTATGACGCCGTAGCGGCTGAGCGTGACGAGCTGCGCGCGTACAAGGCGGACAGAGAGTTGGGCGACAGATTCGCGGCTGTCGTTGGCGGCGCCAAATTTGCGAATGATTACACCGAAAAAGGTGTGCGGCGCGATTTTGCGGCGGCGCTCAGCGACGCAGGAAACAAGGACAAGACCGACGCGGACATCTATGCCGGTATTGTCAAGGGACACGAGTCGGAGTACTTTGTCGGGAAGCCGAGGATCATCATGCCGGCGCCACAGGGGGGAAAACATCCCAGGAATGAACTCGAGGCATACATCGATCAAGAGTACAAGGACGATCCATTTTATAAACCGAGAGGCTAAAAATCAGAAAGGAAAAACACAATGTCGTTCAAATACGGAAACATGAATATCGACGAGGTCTATGCGCGGATTTTTGAGCGTAACTTCTACCGGGACACCGTTCTTGTGCCGGGCGTGACTTACACAGACAAGTACCAGGACGGACCCGCCGGGGCGATCTACGTCCACAAGTTTGCGGACGGTGCGCCAACTGTACCGGGAGCGCCCGGTCGTGACTTCACTCACACGGTCGCAAGCGACTCGCTCATCCAGATCTTGCTCAATAACAACTACCAGGAATCGGACAAGCTGTATCAGGTTCAGCTTAACGCGATTTCTGCACCTGCTGAAGCAGCGCTCTTGACTCGCGTGACGCAGAAGGTGCGCCAGGGTCGCGACCTTTCTGCGCTCGGATGCCTTATCACCGAGGGCACGAGGTCTGCCAACTCCGGCGTGATCGGATCCGCTTCCGGGAACGTTTCGGCGCTTGACGCGCTCGCCAAGGAGCGCACTGCCGCATCTGAGGCGGCAGCTTCTTCGGCTCGCGTCGTTCTTGCTGCTCCTCGCTTCGTTGAGCAGTTCGTCCGGGAAGCGTTCGGGAAGTTCACGCCCGCCTACAACGACACGCTGATCCGCAGTAACGCGCGGGTCATCGACTACCTCGACTTCCATATCATCGAGTGCAATATGCTGTCCATCGCGTCCGCGTCCAAGTACTACGACAGCACCGGCACGCTGAAGACCGTCGCCCAGACAGATCTCGCCGATGTCGATTTCATCATGTACAATCCGGAAGCCTTCTCGGTCATTGACAACCTCAACGTGATGCGCGTCATTGACGGAGGCAAGGACTTCCTCGGCGTGCTGGCGCAGGAAGAGGTCAACACCGGATTCAAGGTGACCAATTCCGCGCTCGTGCGCGTGCGCCGAAAGACAGCCGCAGGCTAAGGAGGCAAGCATGGCAGACGTATACCGCCCGTACAGCGACGGGCAAATGGACTATGACGCGACGCGGCACAGGTACCGGCTCACGCCTGAATACGTGCTGAACGAGTTGGGCATAGATCTGGACTCCCAGCTTGCGAGCGGGAACGCTGCCGACCGCGGGCGCAACCCCGGGATATTCCTGCGCCGCGTATCCGACCAGATATACGGCGCGGTGTACAGCACCACACCGTACCGATTTGGCAAGGAGCGCGAGTTGGCACTTTCGCGGAACTTCCGCGACACCTTGCGCGATGCCATGTCGGAACAGGTGGTTTACATACTGCAGAACGGGGATCCGTCTGCGTATGCCGGGGTTGACGCTGTGGCATATCAGTCGGTGGATCGGGAAAGGCTTGACCAAGCACGCATAGCGCCGATGGCGCTTGATTTGCTCGTGTCCTCCGGAATCATCAGCCTCGGGTACCGATCCGGGCGAGACATTACGCCGGACTACGACCGGGAGGGATACTGATGTACGAGTTTTTGCGGGCAAAAAGCCGGGAACCGTTTACCGCCCTGTATTTCAAAAGCGAGCCAACGCTTCCGATGGATGAACCGGGCGAGCGGTTTGTATACAGAGAGGCTCCGCGCTTTGACAGCGTGGACAATGTGATCCCAAATGTCAAGGAGCGGAACGCGCAGAAAAGCATAGAAACGACGTCGCCGATACGGTTCCTTCCGGATGGGTATGTCGTGATTGATGATACGCTGTGGAGAATCAACACCGTCACGGCGACTCCGCGCACAGGCATGGCGGCGGCTATAAACCGCCGTCCGCCTGTGACGCAGACGCTGCAGATCCAGCAAGTATACAATCCGACGGGGGCGAGAGTATGAGGCGGTCTGATTTCCTGCGGATAGCGAGGACAATGGCGGCGAATCTCAAGCAAGTCACGCCGAAGGACACCGGGAACCTCGCGTATAACGCCACAAGGTATGAGCCATTGTCCGCCCAAGCGGTGCGGATATATGTAAATACGCGCGGAGACCACAAGCCGGAAAGCCGGGACGGAATCGCTCCCTACTTCGTTTATGTCAACTACATGAAAAGCAGGAAGCGAACGGACAGGAACGGAAACGTGGTAATAAAGCCAAACCGCAATTACCACTACTGGGACGACGCGATTGACGCGCAAGTAAAAGAGATCGCCCGCATCGTCGGCGGGGATGTAAAGAAGGAGGGTGCGCCCGATGCTTGATTTCGATAAGCTCAGAGAGCTATACGAGGTGGAGACTGGGTACACCCTTTTCCACGACTACGGAGAGCTGCAGGATGCCCAAAGAGCGCACCGCGAAAAGAATACGTTGGTGTATCCGGTTTTCGGCTTATTCGCCACAACGCCCGCTCAGCTGACTCCGGTCAAAGGTGCTTTCGTTGGAACGGTAACCGCCAATATTACGGTGCTTTGCCGCCCGGACAAGATTGACGAGGTGCGCCAACGGCTCAACGATACCGCTGTACGCCTTAACGGCACGACCGGAGAGATAGACGGGTATACGTACACGTACAACACAGAGACTTGCTATGTTGGCGAAGAGATCCGCGACAACATGATGGACTACACTGTCCCGGTTTACCAGTCCATAACGTACAGCATCGTTGAAGGCGGTGTGTCTTCCTACGCTGTCAAGGTGACCATTGACGGGTTCCCCGTTCCGTCCCTGTCCGTCACGCAGACACGGACTAAAACGTCCAACACATACGCCGGTGATGATATGGTCGGTCGCGTGGGCGTTCAGCTTGAGGCGTATGGCGTAGACATAACCGTTCCATGGCTCACCGACGGGATTGTCGGCGTGCTACGAAGAGAATGCGCAGAGGCGTCACGCGGAATCGCTCATGCTGTCGAAATCGACAACAACGGGGAAATAACTGCGTACCTCATGGTTTGCGGAAACATCGTGACCACTGCCCAGCCTCCGCTAAACGTAGGACTTACGATCTCCATGGTTGAGGCAGTGCCGGAGGCGTCCCGAATACCGTCATGGTGGGTGCCGTTTACGACGGAAAAGCGCGTCGTATCGATGAACGCGGACGGGACACCGCGAACGGTGCTTTGGGGCGACGGAACCGGGTGCCATGTGGATGGGTTTGCATGGCATCGGTATGCCGAGGAAGGCACGCACACAGGCTACATTCTCGCGCATATGGCAAGCCCGGACTATATGCCGATCGCGGAAGGCGTGGATCTGACTGGGCGCAGACTGCGCATAGCCAAGGACAGCCCGACCAGCATTCTCACGGACGCCGACATGGTCAAGACCACGAACGGCGGCACAGAGATACAGGGCGACAGGCTGTACATGGTTGACGGAACCGATATGATCCCGATTGACAGAGACATCGGATATTATGGCATAACAAAGGGCACCAAGATAGAGGGCATCCTTTCCGGCAAGGTGACGCAGGCGGGAACGATATTGGAGTACGATAGAAATGGCTGATATTAAATACAGCGTAACAATCCGCGACGAGACGGGAAGCGGAACCGAGACGGTAGCCGGAGCGTCTGAACAGACCACCGCCAGACCGGGAACTCCGCTAAGCCAAGGCAGTGCGGAGCGGAGCGCGTCAACCGGCAAGCTGGCAACCGCGTTGGTCGCGGTCAAGGCGGTTGAGCCTTATGTCAACCAAGCGGTTGCATTCACTATTTCCCGCATTGAATTTTCGACCGGTTCCACGGAGCTGCAGCAACGCGCTCAGATATTCAGCGGTGCGGCATCGTCCGCCTACTCGATAGGCATGGCGGCTATTGTCGGAGGCTTGCCGGCGGCGGCAGTCGTTGCGGGCGCTCAAATCCTGCAGACCGCCATTTCCGCGATGCAGAACGCGGTGGCGATACAGGATCGGAAAGCGCTTGAAGCCGAAACGCTTTCAAACAAGAAGAGCCGGATCGGCGCCATATCAAACAGAAGCAGGGGGGCAAGGCAGTGAACACGGTGCGCGTATCAATAGGCGGGCAGGATTTCACCAAATTTGCAACCGTGCCTTTAACCCTTCAAAATACGCTCAACGACACGCTGGACAGCGCTCAAGTGTCGTTGCACAACATGAAGAGATCGGAGCCGTTTGAGCCAATGACGGACGCAGTGCTCAGCGTCAACGGCGTGGATACGGCGTACAAGGTAGCAGGCGACGAGGTTCTTGAAGTATTCGGCGCCGGTCTGTACTCGCATACGGTGACGTTGATCGAATACACCAAAGAGGCAGAGCGCTTGATCATGGAGGCGAAAGCCTTCACCCGTCCGAAAATTCCGGACTATTCAGACGGTCAGACCGATGTGACGGTGTACCTGTGGGAAGAGGACACCGCATTGGGGACGGACGGGACGCTGATTGGTTCAGACACATCATCGGCGTTCGCGTCGCCTATTCTCAAGGGCGGCGGCGCAGTAGCCATTCCGGCGATTTCTGGTATTTTGGAAAATACTCTTGCCGGATACGGAACAAATGCAGAAGCAAGCTACTGGCATATCACGGTTTTCAGAAGTGAAAGCCCGCAAAACGTCGCGAGCATGGAGCAGGCAGGGGCTCTTGTCTATACATCCGACAGCTCGCAGACAACAGAACGGGAGGCTATTGACCTTTCGGAATCCGGGTTTTACTATTTCAGATACAATTACCGGAATGATTCAAAATACTACAGCGCCATGTGGCAGGTGTCAGTGGTTGCAAATCCGGTGGCGCGCGCCCCGTACACCGTGCGCAAGGTGGTGGACACGTTGCTGACCGTGTGCGAGCCGCTTCGCGTCGGAGATGATCCACGGTACCGGCTGGAGGTTAAGGCTGGGCAGATGGCTGTATTCTCGCAGGACGCGCCGGAGTTTCACTTTTCAAATTCCCGCACACTGTGGGAAAATTTGAGGGAAGTCGGGAAGTACATCCACGCCATACCGCGACTTGTTCCGCGCGTCGGATATACGGCGGTACAGTTTGACGAGCTGGGCGGGAATCAGAACGCGGACACAAGTAAGGGGCGCCGCGTATCCGGATCGGCGTCGTGGGATATTTCCACGTATGCCTCCGGGCTTGAAACGATGGCGGCAAACCTTATCACAGCGGAGAATGACGCGCAGAGCACCATATGCGAGCCATTCGGCAAGGGGTGGAAATCGCTTCGCACCGCGTCCGAGATTGCTCGGATTCAGGTGGGAACCGCCAACATCGAAACAGCGTACCCAATCGAGAGCGTGTCCCGTGTGCTTGTTTACTTCCAGTACGGCGGAAAAACGTATCAGGGAGACATCACGCCATACGTTTTTGAAAAGGCAGACTATGACCTCTTGTCAAGCTATACGGGGCAGTACCCGAATTCAAAGTGCTTTGCGCTGTACTACGCCCGGGGCAGTCAGAATATAAGCGGGTTGTGGTACAAGCCAAACGACGAGGTAGCGTCAAGCCTGAACGCGTTCCAAAACTACGCGATCGCCAACATATGCACAGCGGCTACCGGATGCTCGCTGAATATATTCAAACAACTGACATATCCGAACATATGCGTCCGGGTGGAATACATTCCGACCGTCACGGCGAGGATCCATGCCTACAAGCCGGACGCCAAGAGCGGCGGCGGCTTCCTGTCAGACGGACAAGCGGCAAACAGACTAAGCGCCAAGGCACTGGGGGAGCACCTGCGGGGACAGCTTGCCATGTTGCCGAGCGCGTCTAAAAGCTGCGCGTGGCTGTTCAAGGATGCAGGAAGCATTCCGGAGCCCGGCAAGCTGATTGACGGTCAGTACATCTCCGTGGTCACGGCTCGCATATACCCGGCGTATTGCGAGGCTCAAATCGACACGGTGAAGGGATACAACGAGCTGGGATCCTATGTGGAGCTTCCAACGGCGTTCCGGCAATATGAGATACCGGACAGCCTTGAGCGGTTCACGGTTCTTGACGAGTTCGTATACATTTCAGAAACTGCAGAAGCTGACGACGCGGACACAATATGCTCCGAACAGCTGAAAGCGGCAGTGGCGGACGCTTTGGACGGCGTGACCGGAACGATAGCGCGGCGTGTGTCGCTTGCTTCGGTCACAACGACAGACGATGCCGGCGCAGTAATCGCGGCGGACGTGCTCTGTCCCGTCATGTCGCTGTCAGTCGGCAACGCGGTGTGCTTCTCCTTCAGAATGCAAGACAACTACAGCGCCGGGAACCAGTCGGCGAAGGGCGGAAAGCAATACCGCATGACGCAGGCGGTGCCGTATGGTGACAAGTATTACGGAACCGCAGAACGGCTCAAATTCTCCTTGTACGCGTCGGCAATGTCAACCGGTGTGATTGCAGGGGCGCACGCATTCCCAGCCACAGACAGCGCGTCTATCGCGCTCGGCGAAGCAATGGCGAGCACAGGCGCGAAGCCGCTCAAATGGTATAAGGATTCCGCAGAGGTCGGCAACGTGTCGTACCAGCTGCACGCCATGACAAGGGACGGATTCATTATCGGCGACATGATGATGGCGCACTGCTCTGCGGTTCGCGCTGTCGACGAAACCGAGTCGCCTGTGCTGTACTACTACGCCGAGGAATTAAATCCACTGACCGGGACAAACGGAACCGAGACGGTACTTGGCATGGCTGACAGCGTGGGAGCCGTTTCGGATTCTGTCGGATGGCGCATTGCGTGCGTGACCGTGGAACCGCCGGAAGGATTCAAGTCGTGGGCAATCAAACGCGGCGGCGACTTCCTGATCGGCAAGAATTCCGGTATTGTGCCAAAAAATATTTACTTGAACTTCAAGAGGAGGATCCCCAAATGATAATCTACGCAAATGCGGACGGATCGGTGCAGTCCTCACCGTCTTTCCTTCCGAGCGGATCTGGAGGAATTCCGGTGCAGGTCGTTGCGCCGGATTATGCCGGCTGGACGTGCTCGGTCGCGGTCACTCCTCCGTCCATGCTGATCATTGATCCTGTCATACTCACGCCATCTTTTGGCGGGGATCGCGGAGTCTGGACGGGCAGGATGCCTCCCGGAACAGCGTCAAAACCGGGCGGCGGAACGTATCAGCTGCAGTTTGTCAGCGCAGACGGGCAGACGGTTGCAACGCTGTCAGGCACATACTATGTGCAGCGCGGCGTGGTAGATGCGTACCCGGAGGACATGAGCGACCTGTCCTCGTACAGTCTGAAAATGCTGGCGGTTCTTCTGTCGCAGTTTGCGAACAAATACAACGAGTTTGCAACAAGGCTTGAAGATCTGGAAAACGGATCCGGCTCTGTTCCGGACAACGTAGTGACTACGGACACATTGAAGGACGATATACAAGGAATCGAGGGATACGAGATGAAATTGGTCAAGAATGTGCTGTCATGGGGGATCTCCGGCAAAGTGCTGGCATCCGTTGTTCTGGCTGGCTTGTCAACTCTGACGTCGTGTTTTTGGACGCAGACAAACCGGGACAATCTGGCGACAATGCTGGAGAGCGTCCCCATTGTAGCGGAAACGGAAACAGAGGCGGAAGCCATCAACACGGTTCGCGAATCGCTTACGACTGCATTGCGGGAATCGGTTCCGGATGAGCCGGAATATGTGTACATCACGTTTGCGCTCGATGGCGTGACCGCCTCAATCGGAGGTCAGACCTACGAGAGCGGCATTGCTCCCGTTGAGCTTGGGAAAAGCGTTTCGATTACGTTCACGCCAAAGGCTGAAAATATTTCCGCAAGACCCACCGACGGAGCCACGATTACAGCGCCGGCGGGCTATACCGGCGAGAACGGAGCAGCTGATGGCGTGTATGTAATCAAATTCACCCCGACAGCAGACGCATCGGTATCCTGCGTGGGAGCAGTAATTAAGTCGCCCGAAGTTCTGGCAGGGATAGAAGTCAACCACTGCACGCTTCCCGCCAACGGAACGACTGGCGTCTATGATGTGTACCTCGGCTCCGGATCGCCAATCGCCACTTACGGCGACATGCGGGGCTATCTGAGCGTGCGGGCTATCTACAATCGGGACGGAGTGCAGACGCGCACCGAGGAGCTGACCGACTACACAATCGCTAACGCCGAGGACTATATCAGCGTGTCCGGGCTGTATGCCATCGTCACGGTCAGATACGGCAAGTTTTCCGCGACGATCTTACTCAACGAGGTTTCCAAATACACCATGTCCGGCGCTGTATTCTACCTCGACGGCGAAGTGCTGGAAGGTAGAACCGTGTCGCTTCCGGTTGGCAAGACATTCAAAAGCCTTATATCTTCCGGTCGGTTGAAGGTGAAAACCATTTCCGATATGTTCGGCACACGCTGGGCAAAGCGCGAATGGTCAGATATTTTCAAAGCGGAAATCGGCATAGCTGGCGCGTACACCGAGGCGGAAGCTGTTGGGAACTATGGCGGAGAAACTCCGTCCTGCCGGTTCTCTTTCGGCAATACTCTGACCACCGTCAATACTGCAAGCGCCACGTTTACGTTGAACCCTGTTGTGCCTGTTTCGACGGTTACGGTCATGCAAAGCGGTGACGGATTCAGAATCGAAGAGCTGAGCGGAGCGACTTCCGGATACGTGGAAATATCGTCCGGGCTGTTGGAACTCGTCATAAAGGTGAAAAGCGGATATGCCTCGTCCGGCGTGTTTACCGTGACCAAAAACGGCGAGACGCTGACGGCTGGATCCGGATACCTCGTCACCGGCAACGATGCAGACGGGTACGCTCTTTCCGTGTCCGGATGCACAGACGGCGACAATGTGACGGTTCATCTTTCGGCCAATCCGGCACAGTCTGACAATATACGCTTTGAAAATGGAGTGCTGACCATCTTGGCGCTCACCAAAACGCCGACGCAAACGGCGGACGGAATCCTGCATATTGTATAAGGGGGCTAAAAAATGAGCAAAAGCATCAAAATCAACGGGGCGACATACAACGGAGTCCCGTCCGTGGCTATTCCGCTCGCCGATAATTCCGGAGAGGCGCTTTTCCGGGAAGCATCCGAGGTAATTGACACGCCGACAGCCACCAAACCAATCACAGCAAACGGCGAGTATGACGTCACGAAATTTGCAAAGGTGGCGGTGGCAGTGTCCGGCGAAGCTCCAACCTTGCAGTCAAAGAATGTGACGCCGTCCACGTCGGCGCAGACTGTCACGCCGGACAGCGGCTACGACGGGCTTTCACAAGTAACGGTTGGAGCGGTGCAGGTGCAGGAAAAGACCGTAACACCGGGCACCTCGGCGCAGACGGTCACGCCGGACGCGGGGAAGTATCTGTCCAAGGTGACGGTGGGGGCGGTAGCCGGCGAGCCGGTGCTGTCTGCGCTGGGTGTTTCGCCGACAGCTGTCACGGTGCCGGCGGGGACGGCGGCGGATGGTATCAAGAGTTATCTGACCGCCATGAGCGGCACCTACACGCTGACCGGGTACACGGGGACGTTGACCAAAGACCTGACGTCTGCTATCAGCTCCGCGGCGGTAAGCGGGACGATGCCAACCGCCGGAAATACGTCGGCTATGACCATAAGTTACGGCGGAAAGTCTGCAATCGTTTCGGTCACTATGGAGGCGGCAGCTCCCACGCTGACCGGGTTGAGCGCTACCTATACTGGCGGAACGGTCGCGGCTGGCACGACGCTTGCCCAGCTGACCGAGGTGGTCAAGGCAACATACTCCAACGGCACCACGTCGGAGGCACTGACCAAGGGGACGGACTACACGCTGTCCGGAACGCTGACGGCGGGACAGGCGAACACGGTAACGGTCACGGGCGCGGGGACGTATGCAGGATTCACAACGAGCTTTTCGGTGACGGTGGAAGGAGCCGCCGCAGTAACAAGTTCCTCCGCGACCGGCTCGAACAGCACAGGTGCATGGCAAAGAGAGCTGACCGTTGCGCAGGAAACCGCGCTGACGGGCGATATAAACAAGATAACCATTGTCATGAATGACGATTTGATTAGTTCAGCCAATAACAACAATTTGTACAACTGCAATCTTACCAAAAACGCATCTGGCAACTGGGAAGGTTCTGTGCGGGTAGTCAACAACCGCAATAACGAATCGGGTTGGAAGAACTTCGTTGAGGGAACTTACGCAACAGTGACGATTTCCGGCGGAAAAGTGACAAAGATAGCGATTCCATATACCTATATGAGCGAGTCTCTTCCGAATTTCAATGCACGCTTTATGTTTGACAAAGAAGGCATCACTCCGTCTTACTATGTGACGGTTGAAAGCGTATGACGGCATTTGTTACATATGCGGCGGGAACACATCCCGCCGCGATAGGCTACAGCGCGGGCAGGCAGACAGTTTTCCCACGCTACGTGCCCGACACGGACGGCGGAGCTGTCACGGTGACGGTCAACGGCGAGTCCGTCGGCACAAATCCGCAGACGCTGACGGTACAGGCAGGCGACAGCGTGACCGCATCCGGCGGAGCTTGCGTGTTTCAAGTCAAAATCGACTGGGACTATTCGCAGGACAATCCGCTGTCTATCTACCATTGGGTGGATATGTCCGACTCTCTTGGCGATGTTGCCCTGCATGGCGCGTCTTCTACTTCTTCCGGAATAAAAGGCGACTATAAGTACAGTAAGGTTATCGCGGACAGAACAGGGCTGCAAGTCACATATCTTTCAAAAGGCGGGTGCGGCTTCTACAAAGGCGGTGGCACGGTTTACGGTTCCGGCGACATCGTTTCCAATCGTGCGGCGACCGTACCGCACGATGCGGATATCGTGACGTTGTGGGGTTCATACAATGACCAGATAATCGGCGCTTATATTGCCAAAAACACGGAGTGCGACACAACAGACGCGTGGTACGGGCAACCGACTTTCGGTCGCATTCCGATTTGTCTGGACGCAGACGGGAAACCCGTATGGAAGGCGGGTGTTTCCGACAAGTACCTATACGGCGGCAAGAAGCTCACCGCGAGCGTGCTGAAAGATTGCCCGCTGACCGAAACCCTGACCGGCATTGACGGGACGCCGAAAAAGCAGACATACGCGGCATACATCAATGAGGCGGTGCATATCATCCGCAAACGAGCGCCGTTTGCAAAAATCCGCTTTGTGTCCGGAGGATGGTGTCGGAATAACGGCGAAGGCAACTTTATGTGGAAAAACGTGCAGTACATCCTTTGGGAAATGGCAAACCGCGCGAACCACGAGTGGCTGAACCTGCTGTGGTGCACATATCCAGGGAAAGGATATCCCGCCGGATATGTGGATACAATCGCCGACTATCGAGTCGGCACGGACAACAGCGGCAACAGTGTGGATTATCGGCAGGCTGTACTGTCACAGGGAAATCCGTACCTGAACTTTATCTCCGGCTGGGGGCTGTCCTATGGGCAGGCGAACTCCGACCACTCCATTGCGTCCGACCCGACCGGGTCCGACCTGTTTACCGTTGCTTACGGCTGGTGGGCAAGCCCCGGGCACCCGAACGACGATTTTCACGAGCAATTCCACGCGCCTGTTGTGTGTGAATATCTATGCCGGCAGCTCGGCGTGGACACTTCCTGCCTACCGGAACGTATAAGAGCGACACGGGCAGAAGTGACATATAAAAGCGGATACACGGAATACACCAAGCTGGCAGCCATGCCGACGCAGGTGTCCTCTGTTTCCCTTCCCTCGCCCTCTCTGACCGTCCGTCTCGGCGAAACGGCAAGCCTTGCGGCAACGGTGTCTCCAGCAAGCGCGGCAGAATCCCGCGTGCTGTTCGTATCGTCAAACGAAGCAGTAGCAACTGTGGACGCAGAAGGAATCGTGACGGCAGTCAGTGAAGGCACGGCAACGGTTGAGGCGGTGACCGTGGATGGCGGAAAGCGCGCGGCGGCAACCGTTACGGTTACGGCGCCGGCAACGAGAAAACACTGGAAAACCTATTCTGCCGAATCCGCAGGCATAACGGTGACGGACGAGGCAGGCACCACGGCGCAGGTGCTGTCCGTTGCGGGCGGAACGCTCGCCTTTGTAGGGTCTTCGGTGACGGTTTCCGTAAACGGCGAATCCGTCGGCAAAAATCCGCAGACGCTGACAGTCAAGGCAGGGGACACAGTAACTGCATCCGGCGGAGCGTGCGTGTTCCGTGTCGGGACTCGGCACGAGTTTGCCAAAGACGGTTCTGACGCGTTCTATGGGCTTAACTGGGTTTGCGTTGGCGATTCGCTCTTGTCTGTGCAGCAAAACGGAGCAGACGGGTTCAACAACTATTCGCAGGCGGTCAAGGCATGGGAAATGCTATCCGGTCAGTACGCAGACGGACGGGCGGAATATGACTCGTCAAATGTAACGAACAACATGAAGCGTCCGGCGCTTATGAGCGGGATAAACTGCTACGGCGGCAAGAATCTGGCGGGAACGCTGTTCGCGCAAGGCGGAACCGGGATGTACAGAAACTCCCCGTATTACTTGCGCCTTGAGGATTGCCCGCACGATGCGGACATTATAACGCTTTATGGATCAATCAACGACTGGAACTATCGGGTGGCAGGTGCCTCCGGTGATGAATCCTATGGATCAACGCGCGGCAAATTCTTCACGGAATCAAGCATGGCTAAATTCACCGACCGGCTGACTTACGCGCAGAATGTCATGGAAAAAGACGGATATGACGCCACCGATATATCCACGTATGCGCGTTATGTCTCAAAGGCAATCGATACAGCACACAGACAGGCTCCGCTCGCCAAGGTCGTAGTGCTATCGCCGATATTCTATAATGTGCAGAACTCGGCGACAAGCAGCCGCCTGTATTCTGATCCGCCGAACTCCCGCTATATCGTCGTACAGGACTACCATCGCAAGTATGGCGCCGACTGGCTGAGCTGGGCAACATGGGGACTCCAAAGTTCGGCAACATATGACAGCTCACTGAATAGGTGGACGATTACAACAGTTTCAAACTCATGGCTGGATGACGACAGCATCCTTGTGGACGGCGAGACGATCCCAGCGCATAAGATGATGAGCGACACGGCATTTGCAAAAAAGTACGTTTTCGATTACAGCGAATCCGCCGTATCCTACGGACACATGAATTCGTTGTACAACGAGATATACCTTGCGCCTAAGTTCGCGAATCTGATCTGCGATACACTGGGGCTTTCCGGGTACTATCTGCCGCAGGGACTCAAATGCAACAATCTGACATACACCAAGCCGGAAGGACCCGATCCGGAACCCACCGTATATAGCATCACGGTCACGGCGTCCGGGTGTACCGTTTCCGGCACATCCACCATCACGGAGGGCGGCACGGCGACGCTGACGGCAACCGCGGACAGCGGGTACAGTCTGCCGGATGCGGTGACGGTCACAGGGGCGTCCTACTCATGGAACAGCGCGACCGGGGTACTCACGCTGTCAGCCCCGACCGGGGCGGTGTCCATCACCGTGACGGCGGTCAAGGAGGCAGAGCCGGAGCCGATTCCGCTGTTTGACCGAAACGGGAACCGGATACAGATCCGCGATAGGCTGTGGGTTAAATCTTCCGCCGGAATGATTCATCCGGCTCACATTTACGATAAATCTGGAAACAAAATACAGCTTTAGAGAAAATTCAGAGCAAGGAGAATGGAATTTTGAAGCTTGAAATAATGAAAGCCCCCAAAAAGGAAGCTTTGTTTACAGCGATGAACCAGCCCGGTATTTTCGCCGAGGCTGAAGTCCGGGGAAACCTTAACATCGCGGGAGTTCGGTACCGCGTTTCAACCGGCGGAATCAATCCAACGATACCGGTTGACGGATCGGTTCCGATCGTCTTTGAAGAAGATGGCGGGGAGACGTATCCGGTAAGACTCGCCAAGGTAAGAGCTGGACGAATTGTCCCGGATGTGACGGACGCCGATGTCGTCGAGATCCTCGCGCGGGTCATGCGAATCGAGGAAAGCATCGTGGAACTTCGCAAAAAGATTGAAAGCACTGACGCCAAAGTTGACAACGACCTTCTTGGTAGTATTTTTTGAAAGGGGTATAAAACCATGAAAAAAAGCAAATTCTTCGCATTTCTGGCGGCAATCCTTCTGTCTCTCTCTGCCTGCATCGTATCGGTGCAGGCAGAGGTGCAGGCAGAAGAGATGGAATCCGGCGCGGAACCTCCTGCGGAATCGATTTTGGAAACGGAAACCATTCCTTGCGGATGCCTCACCGGAGCAGGTGAGGTACATCAAAGCCAAAATTGAGTCGGTGCTGTCCGGGCTGGAGGGATACAACGTGACCGGATGGGATAAGGTGGCGGCATGGGTGACGCGCAACATCTACGCGGTATCGTGGGCTATCTTTGGCATCGGCATTATCGTCGCGGCGTTTATCTATGTTCGCAAGAATCGCGGTCTGATGCGTCAGCTTGCCACGCTTAACAACAACAGCGTGGAAATTGCAAAAGCAAGCCACGAGGACAGCGGCAGAGCGTTGGATGCGGTCAAACAATACGCGGCAGAAACGGCGGAAATGCGTGAAGCAGTGGCGGAAATGACCAAAGAAGTCGCCGAAATGCTTGCGGCGCATGAATCAACAAGCGCGGAGAGGGATGCGGCGGTGGCAGAGATTGACGCGCAGAGAAAGGCAGAAACGGACGCCATCCTCTTGCTTGCCGACACATTGGAGGCAATGATGCAGTGCTCCCGCATCAACGATGCCAGAAAGGACGAGATCGCCGCCAAATACGCCGCCGCGAAGCGGCTGATTGGAGGTGCCACGGATGAAAAAACCGGTAACGGTTAAAAGGATGTGTTACGTCCTTTCATACGTCGTCGGGATCGGTGTCCCGGTGTGGGCGGTTATGGAAAAGTTCCCGATTTGGGCGAAGGAGTACAGCCCGGCTAAATCGGCGGGGATCGGTCTGCTTCTTATCGCTTGCATAGTGGTTGCAGTCGGCAGAAAGGTCATAGTGCCGGCGATCGCAAAGTGGCTCGGGTGGCTTGTAGGCTGGGTCGCGCTTGCGCTTGGCGCCGGACTGCTTGCCGGAATCTCGGTATGGCTTTACAACTCTTTGCAGGTTCTGCATGACCTCGGAACCGTTTGCATCGCCTGTTGCGTCGGCTTTTCAATTGCCGCCGCTATTGCGGCGGTTGGAAAAATAATAGGGGATTCCGAATCTACCGGAAAGGAAGAACGCAATGGAGCTGGAACGAATTGAAGAGGAAAGCGGTTTTGAAAAAAAGGCAATCGCCTATAATGCCAAGAGCAAAGCCGCAGCTCATATTTTCGGAAACAACTTGTCACTGATCATCTGCTTTCTGCTTCCGGCGCTCTTTGTCTTCACGATCTGGACAAGACCGACGATCAATGCCGGCTTTGCAGTCATGGGAGACTTTGCCATGACAATCGTGATTTTTCTCGCCGGTCAGCGCGCGGCACTCAACGTGGGGATAGAAGGCGGGAAGCTGGACGACGAGTATCTTTCCGCTCGTGCCAAATATCGAGAGGAGCGGGACAAGGTGATAGCCTGCGGAATAAGCCGACTACCGGATTTTTGCGAAAAAGAAATATCCGAAGAGCTGGAAAATGCCATTCGCGTCCGTTGCCGCCGTCTAAAGATTGATCGCACCGAAATGGAGGAAATGCTCGCCATGACACCGGGCGAGCTTGCATCCAAAAAGGGTAAGGCTTTCGCCGCAAAATTTGAACCGCTCCGCCGCATAGAGCCGATCGAGCTCACGGACGACATGCTGCTCTCAGAAGGCAGAGAGTCTGCCAAGCGCGGAGGGCTCGGAAAAGGAGCGGAAGAACATCTGGAAGAGCGGTGGCGCGGAAAGCGTGGAGCGGCGCATATCGCAATCAGCGTATTGACTGTGGTCTTTTCTGTCGCCGTTGGATTCGCAACGGCTGACGGCGTGTCGCTCGCGCTTATTGTTTACACGATTTACAAGATGCTCATGCTTTTCGCGCGAATGGCGAACAGCTACCGAGCGGGAGCGAAGGCGTATAATACCTACGAAGCCCAATTTCTAACAAATAAGACGAAATACTTGGTCAAATATCAAGAGTTTGTAAAGGAGGCGGAAAATCACGAAGGTAAAGAGGTGCACACGGAACCAGCTGGACGAATTCTGTGCGAATGCAGGGTTGACCGATCGGCAGAAATACATTGTCAAAAGGAAGCTGTTTGACGGAGACAACCCGCTTGTGGTGAAAATATGCATGGAGTTATGCATAAGTAAATCAACATATCATCGCGATGTCAACGAGATCCGGAA
>QWCN01001785.1_pt1 | contig 31005 bp, 23 predicted proteins | sample 1972711 | NCBI WGS metagenome assembly QWCN01 (sample SAMN09866707, study PRJNA288562) | Human gut metagenome isolate term1_stool, whole genome shotgun sequencing... | isolation source: gut | host: Homo sapiens | place: USA: California
TCACGCACGGTGTGGAGCGGGGGAAAAGCCCGAGGTGGAAACACCAGAGGCTTACCTATCGCTATTGGCACTGCCGGATGATTTTTGTTCCCTGCTTTCCACCATGCGAAGCAGGGAGATCAGCAGCATTATCATCATCCAGAATTTCGCGCAGCTTAAAGCGCTGTTCAAGGATACCTGGGAGACGATACCCGGAAACTGCGATACGTTTATTTATCTGGGCGGCAATGAGCAGAGTACCCACAAATATGTGTCGGAGCTTCTGGGTAAAAGTACCATTGACAAGAAGTCCACGGGAGAAACAAAAGGGAGGCAGGGCAGCTCCAGCCGGAACTATGATGTCCTTGGGCGGGAACTTCTGACGCCGGACGAAGTGCGAAAACTGGATAACAAGAAATGTCTTCTCTTTATCCGTGGCTTGAACCCGATTTTGGATGAAAAGTATGTCCCATTTTCCCACCCTATGTTTCATCAGACGGCAGACGGAGGCGGGACAGCTTATGAGCATAAGCCCAAGGAGAACCGGAAGCCCTATGAGCTGTTGAATGAAAAGGCGATGAAGTATTACGAGAAGCAAAAGAAAGCGGGAGCATCGGTCTATATCAATGAGGTGACCTATGAGGCGTTTATGCGGCTGGGTGATGATGGACAAAGGGAAAATCAAAGCGTAGACAGGCATAAGGACCAGAAGGGACAAAACCGACAGAAAGCCAGGGAAAATCAGCCGGATACTATCGAAGTCCGGATCGCAAGGTGGGACTATTCTGCTGAGCAGATCGAAGAGTTGAAAAAAGCAATCCAGGCAGGGATTCCCAAAGAGAAACTACTGGAAATATTCTATCCGGATGTACGCGTGGAAGAAATGCGAACCTTTCGGATGGCTTACAAGAAAGGAGTGAAGAACGATTGAATAAAAGAAAAGAGAGAAATATGAGAAAAAAGGTGCTGACGGTAACGGCCATTGTGTCCGGCATCTATGTGGCGGCCCTGTGGGTGATTACCAGCCACGCGGCAGGAACGGAAGTAGTAACCCAGCCGTTAGACAACCTGAAGACACTGGTGATCGCCGTGATTGGAGCGGTGGGCCTGATTATTCTGGCAAAGAACATCATGGAGTTTGCCCAGGCGTACCAGAACCAGGATTCCTCGTCTATGAACTCGGCACTGAAGGGGATCGTGGCTGGAACGATTATGGCGATGATCTCGCCGGTACTTTCCTTCCTTGGATTCTGACAGAAGTGGGAGAGGAAAAAGAAAGAGAGGTGAGAATCAGATATGGATGTGTTCAAACTGGGGGACAAGATTCTGGATTTGCTGGAAATGGTATTTGGCTTCTGGAACAATCAGATTGGCATGATTTTCGCACTGCTGGGCCAGTCCCCAACCACCTTCAAGGGTGGCGGCCCATGGAAGGTCATTATGGATATTGAACCTACTTTTGTAGCAGTTGGGTCGTCCTTAGTGGTCTTATTTTTTGTGATTGGCTTCTGTTCGGAGAGTGTGGACGTCAAAGAGGAGCTTCGATTTGAGGCGATCCTCCGGATGCTGATGCGTTTAGCGATTGCGGAATGGCTGGTGACGAAAAATGTAACGATAATGCGGGCCTTTTTCACGTCGGTGGGAAGATTAGTAGGGCTTTTGTCAGCGGGCGAGAGCACCACACTGACCATAAATGCAGAGCAGGCGGAGATTATCAAGGGACTGGGTTTCGGTGAGAGCCTGATTATGCTGATTTTGGCGGCGCTTTTGTCCATCATCGTGATTATCTGTGGTTTTTTCATGGTGTATACGGTGTATTTCCGTTTCCTGAAACTATTGGTTCTGGTGCCTTTCGGGGCGCTGGCCTTTTCGACTACGGGCGGTAACCGGATGGTGAGCAGCACGGCGGTATCCTACAGTAAATACTTTTTATCGGTGTTATTGGAAGCGGTGACCATGGCCCTTGCGATTATCGTCTGCAACGCATTTATTAACGCGGGCCTTCCGTCCTTTACGGGAGACTATGCGGACTGGGCTAAGACCCTGATTTATCTGTGCGATATGACCTTTACGGTGGCATTGACCGTGGGCAGTGTAAAAGGCGCGCAGGTGCTGACCAGCAAAGCGCTGGGCCTGTGAGAGAGGAAAGGAGAAAAAAGAACAATGGTTATTGAGATGAATAAAGATATTGAAAAATATCAGGAATCGGTAGTATGGGGGCTGACAGTGAAGCAGCTCCTTTTTTCGGCCCTCAGCCTGCTGGCAGGGGGCAGCATTGTGCTTCTGACTTATCAGACGGTGGGCCTTACCACGGCGGCTTATCTGGCAATCCCAGTAGCTGCGCCGATTGCGCTGGGCGGTTTCTATAGCTACCACGGCATGAGTTTTTATGAGGTGACCAGGCGGAGAATCCGTCAGCTATTTTTCAATCGGACATTATTGTACCGGTCACCGGAACGTAATGAGACGGAGAGCCGGAAAAAGAAGAAACGGCAGAAGAAAAAGAGAAGGGGTGAAACATGAGATTATTTACAGACAGCTTTCAGCAACTGAAGAAAGCCAGTGTGCCCCTGTACCGGACGCCCAAGTCCATACAGGAGACCATCGAGATTCTGAAAGTGTCGGAGAATGGCATTTTTGAAGTGCGGAAAGGCCATTATTCCAAGACCTACCGCTTTCAGGACATAAACTATACAACCACCACAGAGGGCGAGCAGCTCAGTATCATAGAACGGTATTGCAAGCTGTTGAACAGCCTGGACGTGGAGTTCAAAGTAACATTGAATAACAAAAATAAGGACATGCAGAAGCTGCGGAAGAATGTGTTCCTGAAGGAGCGTCAGGATGGCTATGATGAGTATCGGGGTATGTATAACCACATCGTGGAGGAAAAGATTCAGGAAGGAAAACAGGGAATTGCCCAGGAACGGTATCTGACGATTACGATTGAGCGTGGCAATTTTGAGGAAGCCAAAGCCCAGTTCGCGACAATCGAAGCGTCGCTGCAGAAGGCGTTTCGGGAGCTGGGAAGCCCGATTGTGCCCTTAAGCGGCAATGAGCGGATGCAGGTGCTTTATGATTATTACCATCTGGGCGACGAGGAATCCTTTGATTTTGATATTCGGGAGGCGAAGCAAACAGGCACCGATTTTCGTAACGACCTGTGTAATGGGATGCTGAAATATTATTCCGATTACTTCCAGGATGAAAATAAGGTGGGTCGGGCGCTGTTTATTAAAAAATATCCGTCCGGCCTGTCGGATGGTTTCTTAAATGAAATCGCCAGTCTGCCAGTTCATTCCATGATAAGTATGGATGTCGTTCCGATTCCCAAGGAGCTGACCACGAAAATTTTACAAAAAAAATATCTGGGAATTGAATCCGACATTATCCGGCAACAGCGTGTCCGGAACCGGAACAACGACTTCTCTTCGGAAATTTCTTACACCAAAAGAAATGAGAAGAAGGAGATTGAGAACATCATGGACGATGTGCGGGATAACGACCAGTGCCTTTTTTATGTGGCGGTGACCATGGTATTTCTGGCCAAGACCAGGGAGGAGCTGGACAGTATCACCGATACGGTCATGACGATCGGCAAGCGCAACTCTGTGACAATAGATAAGCATTACCTGATGCAGAGGGAGGCGGTGAATACGGCGCTTCCCATCGGCGTTCGTCAGGTGGAGACTATGCGGACCATGCTGACCCAGTCGCTGGCTTCCCTTCTGCCCTTCAACGTACAAGAGTTGCAGGACGAAACCGGCGTTTACTACGGAATCAATCAGGTCAGTAAAAACATTAACGTGGGTAACCGGAAAAAGCTCATGAACGGAAACGGCTTCATCTTCGGGGTTCCCGGAAGCGGCAAGTCCTTCTTTTCCAAGATGGCAATGGGAGCTGTCTATCTGAGCAATGGTCCGGACTGCCATACAGACGATATCATTGTGGTGGATCCCATGAATGAGTATTTTGATATCGCAAAATTATATGGCGGAACAGTGGTAAACCTGAGCTCCTACACGGATAACTACATGAACCCGCTGGAAGTGGATCTGGCAGATCTGTCTGTCCTTAAACGCCGGGCGGTGATCCGGCAGAAGTCTGAGTTCATGCTGGGCCTGTGCGAGCAGTCTACCGGAGAGTCCTTAAATTCCCGGCAGAAAACGTTGATTGACCGTTGTGTCAGAAAAGTATATCAGGAGGCAGCCCGGAAGAAGCAGATTCCGGTGATGACAGACTTTTACCGGACACTATTGGAGCAGAAGGAGGAAGAGGCCAGGGGGCTGGCGTTATCCATGGAGCTATTCACGGAAGGTTCCTTGAATATTTTTAATCATCAGAGCAACGTGGATGTGGACAACCGGTTTCTGGTATTTGGTATTCAGGATCTGGGCGAGGAGCTGTTCCCCATTGCCATGCTGGTCATGCTGGAGTGTATCCAGCAGAGAATTATGGAAAACTGGAAAAATGGGATTGCCACATGGTTATGGATCGACGAGTTCCATGTACTGCTCCAGTCTCCCTATTCTGCGAATTATCTTTGGGCGCTCTGGAAAAAGGTACGAAAGCGCCGGGGTATCTGCACCGGTATTACCCAGAATCTGGCGGACATCCTGCGAAGCGACAGCCGGGATACCATCGGTACCATGCTGGCCAATTCCGAATTTGTAGCTCTGCTCCGGCAGTCCAGTACCGATTTGGATACAGTGGCGGACGCCCTGAATATCTCAGAGGCGCAACTGGATTATGTCAACAATGCCCCGGCAGGAACCGGCCTGCTCCGATTTGGGTCTGTGGTGATTCCTTTTGATGAGACGGTATCGAAAGATTCGAAGCTCTACCAAATGTATAATACAAATCCCTATGAGCTGGCGGAACAGGCTGAGTCAGCGGATGGAGGTGGCAGCACTGGTTATCCGGCAGAAGATTGATAAGCCTGTCAGGTTGCATGTGAAGAAAGGCAGCGGTATCAGGGTGCGGACGTCCGGTCAGAGAGTTGCAGTCAAAGGAGCCCGGATTTATACCGTACAGCGGGGGCCGAAGGTGAAAAGGGTTAGCACGAAGGCAGGCACTTCACGCCGCTACAACCGAAAAGGCAGTGACGCCTACCGACAGGGAAAGCGGTATTACACGACAGGACGGTATCAGGCGGATCCTTACTATAATAAGAAGAGACAGGTACAGGCCATCCAAAAAGAAGGCTATCGGAAAGGAAAAGAGTTAAAAGGCAAAGAGAAGTCCCGGCCGGGAATCACAGGGGAAGACTGGTATAAAACGGAGGGCAGTCATAGACTACCAGAGCGCTCAGGCAGGGAGCAGTACAAAGAGAAAAGAAAAAGCCGCCTGGAACGGCGACATGACGAAAGACAGGCGGAGGACTATTCAAAAAGGGGAAAAGCCGGGAAAAAGCAGAAGCAGGCAGACGCAAAAAAGGAAGCCACAAAACGGCAGCTAAGGCAGAGAAAGATTGCCTACTTTCTGGATAAGACCCGAGCTGAAGAGGAGCAAAAAGACAGTATTGCCAAGCTCACCCGGGATGTTGCCGTCAAGTATTTGGAGGCTCTCGTGAAAAAGGCGGTAGCAGCCATTGGCGGCTTTCTGGTGGGCGCAGCCCTTTTTATCGCAGTGGCCTTTATCCCGGTGGTGGCAATCGTGACTATCCTTTACAATTCGCCGTTCGCCATATTTTTGCCGACACTGGAAGAAGGGGAACAGGTCACGGACGTATTTTCTTCTTATCTGTCTGATTTCAGGAAGGAAGCAGAGCAGCTTGCGCAGGAGCATAGTGGGTGCGACGAGGGAGAACTGATCTATGTAGACTATGAGGGCGGCGGGGCAGAGCCTTCCAACCTCTATGACATGATAGCCGTTTATATGGTCCGGTATGGTGTTGGGGACACGGCCTCTATTGTGAACGACACAACAAAAAGCTGGATGCGGACGGTCAAGGAGGATATGTGCAGCTACACACTGGAAACGGGAACCGAGGAACGGGACACCGGAGAAAAGGATAATAATGGTCAGGCCATTACTGAGAACGTCTCTGTCCTGTATGTGAAGGTTCAGCTGAAAACCTATTCGGATATGGTGGCAGAGTACGGCTTCGGCGAAGATGAAGTAGCCATGCTGGAAGAGCTTATGCGTTCGGAAAATCTGGCGCTGCTTGGCGGCAATGGCGCGGACAGCTTTGAAAAGCTCACGGAGGAAGAGATCCGGGCTGCTCTTGGCGATGCTTCCGGGGACGTGGGAACGGCCTTGTCTTATGCGCTTAGCAAGGTGGGCTATCCATACAGTCAGGAGCTGCGGGACAGCGGTGATTACTATGACTGTAGCTCTCTGGCCTATTATGCGTGGAAGGCAGCCGGAGTGGATATCAGCTTCGGCGACTCCTACTCGGCGGCGGCCCAGGCCCAGGGACTGGAACAGGCCGGAAAGAGCGTCCCGTTGGAAAAATTGCAGCCCGGCGATTTGATCTATTTCAGCTACGTCCATAATGGACGTTATAAGAATATCAGCCACGTAGCCATCTATGCCGGAAACGGCATGATAATCGAGGCGGCAAATGAAAGTACAGGCGTCATATACCGGAAGCTTCACAGCCGGGGAAGTATCGTAACGGTATGCAGGCCCTAGAAGGGAGATGAAGACAATATGAAAAATGAAGTCATGGATAATATGGAGTACCTGATGCAGGAGTTACACAGGGAGTGGGCCAGATCCGGCCCCTCCCGGATTTCCTGTACCCTGCAGAGCACAGAGGTGAGCGAGGTACAGGGAGCGCTGGCAAAGCAGGTAGAGAAGCAGCAACTTTTGCTGGAACGGGAGGAGCTGACCTTTCAGAAAAGCGTCCAGCTTCTGCGGATGAACTACATCTTGCTCCGGCTGGCGAAAAAGATGAAGGCAGAGCAGACAAAGAAAAGGGAAGGAAACAATAGCGGCGAGCTGGGGCTTTTGCTGGACGAGGAAGAGGAGCAGGCGCTGGCGGAGTTGATGCGAAAGGAAAAGGAGGAGTAAAAAATGGCGAAAACAGCAGAAAAAGAAGAACAAAAGACAATGAATTATACCATACAGGTCAATGAAGTACGGGCAACAAGAGCCGAGAGCGCAGTCAGGGCTTACGCAAGCGTGACCTTTGAAGGCGCTTTTAAGGTATGTAATATCGCGATTCTGGAAAATCGCGCGACCGGGGAACCTTTTATCAGTATGCCAAATTACAAGACACGCCGGGTTGATGAAAAGAACCAGCCCCAGTATCAGGATATCTGCTATCCGGTGACCAAGGAGTTCCGGGAGCAGCTCTACGGGGATATTCTGGCGGAGTACCGAAACCAGACAAAGACGAAGCCGGGACAGGGAAGAGAGCAGGAACAGAAAAATAACTACAACAGAGCGAACACCTCCGGAGGCCGTGGATGCCGTTAAAGCTCGGCAGCCTGTTTGATGGGATCGGGGTTTTTCCGCTGGCAGCGGTGAACTGTGGTATTACACCGGCTTGGGCCAGTGAGATTGAGAAAGCCCCGGTGTCCATCACCAGACGACATTTCCCGGAGATGGAGCATCTGGGGGATATCATGAAACTAAACGGTGCGGAATTGGAGCCGGTGGATATCCTCACCTTCGGCTCTCCCTGCCAGAACCTGTCTACGGCAGGGGACAGGGAGGGACTGGCCGGGAAAAAGTCAGGCCTGTTTTACGAGGCCATTCGTATTATCAGAGAAATGAGGGATGCAACCAATGACATATATCCAGCTTTCGCTGTTTGGGAGAACGTCATGGGAGCTTTTTCATCGGGAGACCGGCTGGATTTTAGAGCCGTGCTGGAAGCGTTCGCAGGCTGCCCGGTTCCAATGCCTCCTTCTGAACACTGGGCCAGCGCCGGTATGGTGCGAGGGGGCGAAAGTGATATCAGTTGGCGGCTCCTGGACGCCCAGTATTGGGGAAGCCCCAGACTCCAGCAGCGAAGAAAACGGATCTTCCTTGTGGCGGATTTTAGAGGAAAGCGTAGCGCCCAGGTATTATTTAAGTGCCGCCCAGTGCTCCCGGATTCTAAGGTATGCGGCCAGTCTGGGCCGCCGTCCGCCGGAGAAAGTGGAATATTTTCTGAAGAAACAGGGCGGCACATACCCGTCATCCTTCCGATACAGGAGCGGCAAATGCGCGGAGCGGTCAAAGAAAAAGACGAAGCCAAGTTCCTCGTCAGTTTTGGACGGCCAGATGAGCCTTTTCCCACACTTCTTGCCAGCAGCGCAAATAGCTTCAGCTTCTGGTATGAAGGAGAAGACTGGAGAAAAGAGGGAGGTATCCGATACCTGACACCACTGGAATGTGAGCGCCTGCAAGGACTGCCGGATCATTGGACGGCCTACGGGTGCGAAGGAGAGACGATCAGCAACAGCGCCCGGTACCGGGCCCTGGGTAATTCCATTGCTCTGCCCTGCGCAGAGTATGTGATGGCGGGGATTTGTGAAGTCTGCAATATAAAATAATCCAGATAGCGGAATATTTCAATCAATTTCCGGTAAAACTGTTTACAAACGCACTCATTGAGTGTATCATAAAAATGAGGTGATTGCTATGGATATTCGTGGAATGAGAATGCGTCTGGGAGATACCCAGAGCGAGTTTGCGGCGCGATATCATATCCCGCGTCGTACGATTCAGAATTGGGAAACTGGGGCACGTAAGCCACCAGAATATATTATAAGTCTGTTAGAATATCGTATACAGGAAGATTTGATTAACAGGAAGACAACAGAACTTCCGAAGTACGATCCGCAAAAGCGGGATCTCCCCAGAAGAAGCGATTTTGTAGGAGCGATATCCTGGCTCAAGGCGGTTCGGGAGTGTATTGGGGAGCCTGTGGTATTCGCACTAGATGAAGCTCTGATGTGTCAGGGAAAGTTCGGAGGACGTAGTGACGAGTACCTTGTCTGGGTGTATGGAAATGATTCTGTTACCCGTTTCAATGGTGTAGTTGTACTTGGAAATCGAATCAGCCCATATTATGTGAATAACAGAAATGGTCTCGATTTTACAAATTTCAATAGAACGCTATCTGACGCACTGGCTAATGAGTCGATTCTGGATATGCAGGGAATTACAGAGGCGGTAAGTCGATACTATTATTCCAATGGAGACAGTTTCGATGGAATCTATGTGGCGCCGGAATATCAGGAACAGTTTGAACGATTGGCGGATGAAGCCATAGATTATTATGAAAGTTGAGGGATGTGCCTTGAATATAACGGCGGAAGAAAAATTAATGTATAGCGTTATGAAAGCGATATACGACAGTGGCATACCAATAAGCTTTAAAGGCTCCATGGTTATGAAAGCATATCTGATGGAAGCAGGATATACGGAGGAGACGCGGCATACGGTAGACATTGATGCGAATTGGTATTCAGACACTGCGCCCACAAAAGAGCAGATGGTTGAATCATTGCAAAAAGCGATTCAGAAGAGTGGTATTGATTTAAAAGTAGATCTTTATCGAATGTATGGGGAAGGACGTTCGGCTGGATTTGAATTATCGGACATGGATACAGGTGAGCAGCTTTTTACTATGGACATTGATGTAAATCGCCCGGCAATACAGACAAAGGTTTACGAAGTGGCGGGAGTTCAATTTCGTGGCGTCGTACCGACGCAAATGATAGCAGATAAACTTTCAGCCATATCTACCAACAAGGTGTTCTGCAGAATCAAGGATGTGGTTGATCTGTATTATATTTCAAAGGTGTTTACATTTGACAAAACGGAAGTGCTTGAGACATTGAGAAATGGTGGACGCACTCTGGGAACATTTGAGGAATTCCTTTGCAGGCCGGATGATTTGCGGCATTCTTATGAAAAGTTTCGCTTTACAGGGAATGTGAACAAGCCGTCCTTTGACGAAGTATATTATGCAGTAAAAGAGTATATAAAAGATATATTACCGGAGCAATGAGCAGATAAAAAGAGGATGTAAGCACTATGTGTAATCTGAGTCAGGGAATTGTAGATGATACAGAAGCAAAAATTATTATGAATATGTATGAAAGCAAGTTTTCTTTAGAGCAAATTTCGCTTGCAACGAAAAAGAGTATTGCGGAAATAACAAAAAATCATTAAAGAAAATAAGCCTGTATTGGTATGAGCGACAAGTAAATATCGCAAGAAGAGGGCAGTATGTGTAGAGCATTGGAAGAAATGAGAAACGAGACAGAGTATGCAACAAAGAAGCGAATTATAGAAAGGCTTCTAACCAGAGGCGGCATGACAGTACAGGAAGTTGCTGACACGATTGAACTGCCGCTGGCAGATGTAGAAGCGATAGCTTCAGAATTACAGACAGTTCACTAAAACAGAAAAGGCATAAAAACCAGTAAAGAGTGCATGGAAAAGAAAAATTTCTTCCCATACACTCTTTTTTTGACATTTTTATACGAAATCGGAGTTCTGATCCGTATTACTTAATAAGAAAAAACGTCTTAGATTATCTTCATCCAAGACGCTTTTCTGAAACCTATATTACCCGCAGTTCACACTTTTGTCAATCTTTTTCGGCGTTTTTTTCAAAAAAGATGTGGAGAGATGTGAAATTCTGTATATTTTTTCGCTGGATTGTCACATTTCCTATTTTTTGAACCGTCAAAAAGATCGTCAAAGGAATCGTAGGAGGTGCTTATATGAGAACTGGACAAAATATCTATAAACGCAGGGATGGCCGCTGGGAGGCAAGAATTCCGCTTGGCATCAGAGCCAATGGCCGTCGCTACTTCAAATGCTTTTATGGCAAAACCTATCAGGAAGCCCGCAACCGCAAACAGGATTACGAGAAAAATATTCCATTAACAAAAGAAATTGTTACCACTTCGCCGGCTACCTTTTCTTCTTCTGCCTACGGCTGGCTGTCCTCTTCGGAGCAGGGCTGGAAACCGGCCACCTATGTCAGATACCGCAACTGTCTGGAGAAATATATTCTGCCTCACTGGGGGCCGCTTCCTGTGCGGGAGATTGACCAGAAGGTTTATGACGCACTGGTTGCTTTGCTTGAGAGAAAGCTTTCCGCCAGTTCCATGCAGACGGTCAACACGGTCATTTCCGGAACCCTGAAGCATACACTGGAACGTCTGCCTGTCACCTGCAAAAAATTTGCAGCCGAGCGCAGGATGACGCCGAAGGATATTCTTTCTAAGGCCGAGATCTTCCGGCTTTGCTCACATCTGGAATCTGAGGAAAATTTAACTGCCGTCGGTATCCATCTGGCTTTATATAGTGGGGTACGTCTTGGTGAATTATGTGCCCTGACCTGGGCGGATATTGATTTAGAAACAAGGACACTCTATGTGCGTCATACACTGCAGCGGATTCAGAACCGAAATCGGCTGGATGGGGAGCCAAAGACTATGCTACAGATGGGCTTGCCAAAGAATAAGAAAGAGCGTGCGATTCCTCTACATGAGCAGATCCTGCCTGTCCTTGAACGGACGCGGAGAATGTATTTACCGTCAGATTATCTCCTGTCCGGGACGTCCACTCCCGTGGAGCCGCGAAGAATGAGCAGCCGCTTCAAGCGGATTTTAAAGGAATGTGGTCTCCGGGATATCCGATTTCATGTCCTGCGTCACACCTTCGCCACGTACTCTCTGGAATCCGGTATGCGGACAAAGGTGCTGAGTGAGCTGATGGGACACTCGTCCGTCAAGATTACACTGGATCGCTACGTCCATCTTTCCGACGATTTCAAAGAGGTACAGCTAAACGGTTTGCAGTATGCGGATTCTGAACTTTTAAACCGTCAGAAAAATGGTCAAAATGACGCAAAAGCCTGTTAAAATGCGGGTGGAATGGGTGGACGTCTTGGATGAAGATAATCTAAGACACCCGTACAAATAATTTCATAGTTATTATGACAGGATTTTTATAATTCAATACAGGATGTTGGTGAACATGCCCGCACTTATGGGTACGCAAGTGCCCAGAACGGAATCCGGTTAGAATCCGGAGCAGATCCTTCCCTGCTGTAAGGACAACGAAAGATGCAGGATGCCACTGAGATAGCGATATCCCGGTAAGGCGCATCGAGTAGGTTAAGAGGTCCCGAGCCAGAAGACGGAGTGCTATGGAACCCGACATCAGAGAGGATTCGGAGGTCAGGAACGAGTCGGGCTTAGCAGAGGCACAGAGGATATCTATATCATCTGGCTGTATTTGGGGTATATAAATCCAGAGCTCGACAAAAATCATCAGTTCGTATGACGACTTCCGTTGTACGGGCTTTTTTTATTGTTGTGGTGAAAGAAGGAGCGGATAGCCACAATGATCCAACTGAATAGGCATCATAATGCTATCTCTCCCCGGCATTGTGGTGTCATAACTAATGGGGAGAAGAAAAATAATATGGAGGATGTATTATGAAGAGTAAGAACATCAAGAACTTATTAAAGAGAGTTGCATCTGTGACTCTGGCTGGAGCGTTGGTTCTGTCTATGGGAATTCCGGCAAAGGCATCAACATCGGATATCCTTTATATGACTAAAGCTACCAATGCAGGTAGTGACTGGACTAAAACAGTGAATGCGGGCGGAGAGGCTACTTTTTATGTTGGCCCGGCTGTATTAAATTCTTATGGCTATTATGATTATACAGGATTCGATAAACCCGAGGATGCAACGGCAGGAGTAACTTGGACCGATGCTTATAATACTGATAAAATCAGTAGTACTGTAAAAGGAACAGAAAAAGTCGCTGACAATAATTTTGCAAGTAAATATAAAGTGACAGTTGCTGACAATGCAACTGCAGGACCGATTCGTGTTCACGGACAGAGGACAGGGCATGATAATAAGGAAAATGGCTGCGATTTTGTAGTAGTAGTAGAAGGCAATACTGCAAGAAGCGCAAGTAATATTTCTGTAGAAATCTATGATATGATGAGTTCTGAGATTGGAGACGCAAAGAGTGGATATACAGTTTCAGCAGCTCAGTCGAATTCTGGAAATCTGTTTTACAATGATGCAAATGCAGCGCAGTCTTACGCTACTCCTGCCAATGTAATGGATAATTTGCTTGCAGATTCGACAGTTGTGGCCGTAGATGCTGGATATGGTTACGTCAATTCTATCACTGTTCCAGGGTATACAGATCCGTTGGCCGGTGGATATAATACTGCTACTAAAGAGTATTTTGGATGGTGGTATGGCGTAATTAACAGTGATGGAGCATATGACGCAAATAGTAAGGTGATTTCTGCAGCTGCATATGATTTACATAATGGAGATACAGTTGTGTGGATTTACGGATATGAAGCAGATGCGGATGCTTACTTCGCTGAATTTAATTAAGAAGAAATAGTACATGGAAATAGGATTTTGAAGTAAAAACATCTATGAAAAGAAAAAGCAGGGTGTTTTAACACAACTAAAATTGATATAGCAGAAAAAAATAGGGCAGGCGGATAACGCCCGCCCTATTTTTAAGAAAGCAAGGTGGCATAGTGTAATGGAAAGAAGGATAGTACATAGAGGATGTATTATGTTTATTATAATAGGGATGTTATTCCTATTATATGGACGTTTGGATACAAAGGCAGCAGAAAATACACATCAGATAGAGATTACTTTGGACAAAATATCGAGTGCAGGGTTAGATGGAGATGAAACATTATCTCTAGTGATGTGGGATTCTGGTGAAAATCAGATAGAGCTCACAAGAGAGGAAGAAAAAAATCAAGAAATTAGATATAAATGCGAATTAGCACCAGGTAATTATACATATACAGTTCAGCTGGATGAGAGTACTACCTATGGAAGCGGAGCACTTACAGTTCAAGCTGATACGACAAAAATATATTTACATTCAATAGATTTTTCCACCATTATTTACGGGGCAGATCTAGCTGAGATGAAAGTCAGTTTGAAGCATCAAAGCGGAAAAACATATCAGCCAGGAACAGCAGGGAGATATGGTCTCTATTTTTATGTTCCAGCTTATAATGGAGACAGCTATTATGAGTATGTATTAGCTCCGAACGATACAGATAAATATGTGTCACAAAAAGGACATGTTTATGTTTATGCTGTTAAAGATAATGTATTTAAAAGAATGAACCTTTCGGACGGCCATGTATATAGTTTGATGGAAAAACATGAGTTTGTGGCGAAAGTACCGAAAAGAACAGAGATATATCATATCGATCAGTCGAAGTTTTATATGGCCAGAGATTATGAACCGTTAAAAAAGCTGGAGGAACGCTCCCAAGCAGATGCGGAATATGACTACTACGAAACAAATTATGAAGGTCAGTTTATGCTGCGTAAAGAAGGAAAAGTGACAAGGTATTGTAATTTTCCAGATCAGTATCGAAAAGGTATAACAGATTTTGGAGAATGGAATGCGGAAAAGACAGAGTTTACTTTTCGCGAATTGACTGATAATTCAAAACAAATAACAAGAACTGGAAACGGATATTATGATGCAAATGTGACAAGTAGCAGCGATATGTCACAAGAAATAAAGTTGGAGCAGGGAGAATATTATGATTTAGTAAATTTCAGAAGCTGGCAAGCCATTTCTAATGCGGGGTCAAACAGTCATTTTGAGCCAGATTACCACTACATTGTATTGGGGGATGCAGTGACAGTAGAGCAGACAGCGGATGATTTAAACTGGCAATATGGACGAATTAAGGGATTGAAAAACGGCGTAAGCGTAGTGCTGTATACATATGATGCAATGGAGTGGGATGCGGATAGTAAGACAAATACAGATGCTTACGGGTACATGTGTTATAGCGCCATGTGGCCTGAAAATACAGGAATTCAGATTGTAGAAGTCGGAGCAAATAAAAGCGGGATCAAAGATGGTATCGAATTAGAGGATTTGGATACGATTTATTATCTGAAAACGCAGACAAATGCTGACGGCACTAAGGTTACAGGAAAGGATTATGGTGAGTATAGTTTTACTCCTACATCGGAATATGCCGGAGACACCATTTCAGTAAGAGTACATGATCCCTATCAGATAGAAAATGGAGTATTGAATATCCAGGATGAAACGGATTGGCAGCAGGATAGTCAGTATTGGACAACTTATCAGGCAGATGAGAATGGTAAGTTCAATATTCGATTAAAAGAAGGACGCAATATTATAGAGATAAGTACAGAGCATGGAAAAGTATACCGGGTTATTACGGCAAAACCGGTGGAGCTTACGATTACGAATGAAAGTCGTGCCGGACAGACGTTATCAACAGGTGATACAGCTAAAATACATTTTGATGGGTTTAGTTCTGTAGTATATAAACTGGGAGCAATATATAATCCTACGTATGATAAGCCGACATGGAAACTGAATCAGAACGAAGAGTTTTATTTGAATACAGAGCAGTGGGCAATTTCAAAAACGTCAAACCAAACGTTATACCTGGGAGAAGCGGGTGTATATTCATTTACAGATGGTGTGATTCAGGCAGCGGCTTATACAGCAGAACCAGAAGAACTTGGAAAAGCATATCGTCAGATGACAAGGTGCAGCAAACTCGAATCAGCATATAACGGACAGCTTAGCGATATAAAAAGTGCGGATAGATGTATTTTGCCAGATTTTTCGTTTGATGTGGAGGACTCAGGAGATTTAGAAGAGGAGAATAACCGAACTGCGGGAGAATTAACGAGTTTAAAACTTGGAATAGCTCGTAATACAAAGTTAGTCAAAAACTATTTAAATGCAACCACAGAGGTTAGGCCTACATTAATAAGCGTTACGGCTGTGACAAAGGATCCAAATGCAAAAATATATGCAAGAACCTGGAAATGGGGAGAAGAAAGGCCGACAACATTTCAGGAAATAACAAGTGGCAGTGCAGCCGTTTTAGGAAAAGCGAATCTAAAGAATGAGGCAGCTATGACGGAAGTACTGGTTATTCCGGAAAAAGGCTATCCCCAGGTATATAGCTGGCATGTTTATGGAGCAACGCAATTTGGAACATCCAAAAAGAATTCACCACTTATCGGAGATATAAAAATAACAAATGCGACAGATGGAGCGGTATTTGAAAAATATGATGGAATTCTGCAATGTGATGCCAGCGGAAATTCTGCTAAGACACTTTCTGGAGAGAGCATACCAGTGGATAGCCTAGGCTATGGCTTCCTGGCAGGAGAAGAAGAATTTTCAACATCTGTGCCATTTGAGACAGAAGAAGCAAATATATCATTGTTTAATACGATGGAAAAAGAGCTTCAGTTAGGTGATATTACAAGTAGACAAATTACAATTAAATCCAAAGGGGAAGACGGAACAGAGAAAGAATATCCATACGGAACGGCAGTAAATTTGTCAGTAGGTGACAATGTGTTTTATGTGACACAGACATCAAAAGCGGCAAATTTTACGCTAAATTATTGCTATAAAATCAACATAATAAGAAGGTCTGCAGCTAAAAAGGTAAGTTTTTCAATTCCAGAAGATGCAACTATAATGGTGATGGATGAAAAAGAAAAACTTCAAAAAGCGAACGAAGATGGTACCTATACTTTAAATAGCGGAACCTATACATATTATGTCTCAAAAGTTGGATACATCACAAAGATTGATAAGTTTGAGATAAATGATGAAAATCCGATTCAAAATATTAAGGTTGATGAATTGGAGGCAGTACCAGAGCAAAGTGGAGCAGTCAGCGTCAGAATCGCGGGACAGAATACAGTCTTACGTCCCACCGCTGATGTGGAGATTCCAAAAGAGCTCAAGGACTTAAAGGCATATTGGTATGTAAAGTACAACTATGGCGGTTATACCGCTCTCCATGCATTGTTGGATGCCTGCGAGGAGGCAAGCATATCCTTCCAGTGCTCCAAGGGCAAACTGACCCTGCTTGATGATTCGGCTATCGGAGCTACCGGAGCTAACGCCGGATGGATCTGTGAAATCAATGGAGCAGTATGCAAGGATCCGGCCAATACATTGGTCAATGATGGCGACAAGATCGAATATTATTATAATTCCGATCTGACCGGTATGACCTACGCATGGCTGACCCCGGAGCAGAAGGAAGTGGATCGCGGTACCGAGGTTACCCTGATGCTTCTGGGCAAGAACCTGTCAGTAGAAAATGCAGGGTACAGCGCAGTTGCTGGAGCAGAGATCTATGATGGCAACAAGTCTCTGGGAACCACCAACGAGCTTGGACAGTTTGTAATCGATACAAACGGTATGACACTGGGCACCCATTACCTGACAGCCGTATTGGAGAATGACGAAGGACAGAACCTGCTGACGGCAGTTATGAGCACCATTACTGTCAATAAGGTAGAAGATCCTTCGGCAAATCCGAACACCACGACTGTAACCTTCCGTCTGATTGGAGATACCAAGCATGGAGAGGATGAGAACAGCGAAACAGCGCATAAGTACACCACATGGCTGGCTACAGATACCTATACCTTTGAAGGGGACGAAGTAACGGTCGGCGATGTATTTAAAGCGGCGCTTGATAAAGCAGGCCTTACCTACTATGGTTTGGAAAAGAATTATGTCAGTGCCATCACTGCGCCTAAAATATGCGATGGATATGTATTGAGCGAGAAAGACAACGGCCAGAACTCTGGCTGGATGTATACCGTCAATGGCGTTCATCCGAGCCTCGGACTGAACGACTGGTATGTAAGTAACGGTGATGAGATTATATGGCATTACATTGATGACTATAAGATCGAGCAGTCTGATATGAAGAATGATGATGGAAGCTATGGAACCACCGGTAATGCTTCCACCTGGAACAAGTGGCTGGAGGCTCTGGACGAGACACCGGGAGCCCGGGAAAAGGCAAAGGTAGTAGAGGACAAGATAACTGCCATCGGAGAAATTACACTGACCGATGAGTGCGAAAATAAGATTAAAGTAGCCCGTGAGTTTTACGATGCTCTGACCCGTGAAGAGAAGAGCTATGTGGAGAATTATGGAGTTCTGCAGAAGGCAGAGGAAGATCTGGCTGCATTGAAGAAAGAGAAGGCAGATAAGGAAGCAGCAGATGCGGTGATTGCTATCATCAATGCACTTCCGGATGCAAAAGATCTGACACTGGAGAATCAGGAAGCCGTGGCAAATGCCGGAAAGGCATACCGCGAACTGACGCCGGATCAGAAAGCCCTTGTGGACGCGGTTGCAGATGGAGCTACCTATGAGAAGCTGTATGCGGCAGAAGGCGTTATGGCGGAGCTTCTGGGCGACGAAGCAGTTCGGCTGGTAGTAGAAGAGCTGACTGCACTGCCGGAGGCAGCAGAGGTGACATTAGAGCACGAAGCGGCACTTTCAGCAGCGTATGACCACTATATGATTTTAACAGAGGAACAGCAGGACATGGTAGACGAAGCTCTGGTAAAGAAGCTGAGTGACGCGATTGACCAGTTGAATCTGTTGAAGAAGGAAGCGGCAGAAAAAGAAGCTGTAGACAAAGTAAATGAATTGTTGAATAGCCTTCCCAGTGAGGATGAGGTACTCTTCGCAGACAAGACTGATATCGCGGCAGCCCGCACAGCTTATGAGGCACTGGATATCCTGAAAGATCAGGTATCGCCGGATGCGCTTGCGAAGCTGACAACAGCGGAGAACCGTCTGAACGCATTACAGAAAGAAGTAAATCAGGTCGTAGATTTGATTGACGCGCTTCCGGCTGTGGATGAGCTGACACCTGCGCACGCAGATCAGGTCAAGGCGGCAAGAGACGCTTACAATGCACTGAACAACGACCAGAAGCGTCTGCTGACAGAGAATGGAGCCCTGAGCAATCTGCTGGTAGCAGAGAATCAGATGAGCTGGCTGCAGAAAGATGTGGAAGCAGCAAAGAAGGTAACAGACCGGATCAACAGTCTTCCGGCAGTGAAGGATCTGAAGCTGGCGGATAAGACGGCTGTAGAGGCTGCAGAAAATGCTTATAAAGGTCTGAGTGAAGAGCAGAAAAATTATGTATCTGAAGCTACATTAGAGATTCTGGAGAAGTGCAAGGAAGAGATCAAGAGACTGGAGGCATTAACGCCGACACCGAGCCCCGATCCGGACCCGACACCGACACCGACGCCTGATCCCACACCCAGCGACAAGACTGTGACGCTGACCTATCAGAATTATCCGATTTCTGTAACGGGCAAGCTGCCCGGCTATGAGCTGCGGCTGGTGGGCCTGAAGGCAGCGGATGACAGCGTGAAGCGGATGCAGAACAAGATCAGTACCAAGGAAGCGTTGATTCGTCTCTATGATGTGAAATTGTACCTGAATGGTGAAGAGGTAGATTGGGATGAGCAGATTACGGTCAACTTCCAGGTGGGCGATAAGTATAACGGTAAGAAGCTGACGGTGCTCCATGATGTGGATGGAAGCATCGAGAAGCTAAAAGGAACCGTAAGCGACGGAATCCTGAGTGTAACTGCAGATTCCTTAAGTCCCTTCGGTGTAGTTGTTACCGCATCTACCGTGACTGGAAACGGCGTAACGAACAGTAATTCTACGACTACGAACACCACTACGACGGTAACCAACGGTAATCTGAATGGAACAACGAATAATACATCGGCAGAAGGTGTGACAGGCAATGTAACCAGTGCGCAGACAGGAGATGATACAGATATTCTTCTGCCGGTAGCGGGACTGATTGCAGCATCTGGTGTACTTGCAGGCGTGGTTCTCTATTATAAGAAAAAGCGAAAGAACACAGGAGTACAGACGGAGGAAGAGAAGTAAATGAAAAATAGAATCGTAAGTCTTTTTCTGGCTGCAACCATGGTTCTCAGTCTTTGCCCGGTATCTATCCGGGCAGAGGCTGCCTCTGCTGATACAGTACAGGTACAGGAGATACCTGAGACAGAGTCGAAGCAGAGCAGCCCGGTGAATGAGGAGCCGGTGATTACAGGTACCGGTTCCGAAGGGGAACAGCCACCGGAGGCGCCTGTGATTATCGGCACCGGCGAAGAGCAGGGCGCGGCAAGTGAAGATGTAAAGCAGGAAGAGACAAAACAAGAGGAGACAAAGCAGGAGAAGTCTCAGGAATCCGAGGATTTCTGGAATGAAGACGAAGAGCTGATGCTGTACGGCCTTTCAGATCTGGACACGGAGGAAGATGGGAAGCTACATTCCGCAGGGACCTATGATCTGGACACTGTGTTATCCCAGACGGTGGGCTGGAAACGTGGAACCGGTGACAAGATTCTGAATGAGGAATTTTTAAAGAATGTCAGCAGTACTGCCACAGACTGGACAGCGGTATGGTTGGGACGTCTGGGCGTCAAAGAGGAAGATTATACAGCATTCCTGAACCGGGCGAATACCTATGTAAAGGATATGTATGATAAGAATCCGTCTACAGGCCTGAGTACCAATACGCCCACAGAGTGGCACCGGCTGACCATGGCCGTGCTGGCGGCAGGCGGAGATCCCACCAATGTGGGTGGACATGATCTGATAGCGGATGGCACCTATAACTGTTTGGCAGGAGCACCCTGGGATCAGGGCATGAATGGAGCGTTATGGGCGCTTCTGGCATTGGATAGCAGAGGCTACGATGTACCGGAAAATGCGAAGTACACAAGAGAAGCTCTGATTCAGTATATTCTGAATAAGGAGCTTTCCGGTGGTGGCTGGTCACTGGATGACAAGAATCCATCATTGGATTTGGATATTACATCTATGGTGGTTTATGCGCTGGCTCCCCATTGCGCTGAGAATGCAAAGGTGCGGGAAGCGGCGAACCGGGGACTGGATGTGCTTCGGAATAAGATTTCCGAGGATGGTGATTACAGCTACGGCGGCACTTACAACTGTGAGTCGGTAGCACAGGCGATTGTAGCATTTACAGCTATGGGCATTGACCCGGCTACCGTAACAAATGCGGTCAGTGGCAAGAGCCTGATGGATGGACTGATGAAGTATTATAGTACCGGAACCGGCGGTTTCCTGCACGCATATTATGGTGACGAGAAGCAGAACCGTCCGAACAATATGGCGACAGATCAGGCAATGTACTCCATAGCGGCTTACCTCTATTATAAAGAGGGCGTTGCCCTTTTCGATTTCCGAGACACAGCCAACACCACCCAGTACGTGGCTCAGGCCGACAACGGCAGTGTCTTCACCGCCGAGGCCGGTTCATCCGCAGACCTGTATGTGGGAGCGGAGGTAACGAAGCTTAATTTCACAAACCTGCCTGTAGGAAACTATGACGCGGCAGTTGTGACTGTAGACGGTGTAGATGGAGAAAGCTGGAAGACCGGTATCCGGGGCGCGGATGGCTATACGCTGGTGAAGGGCGCTATCCCGGTGGCAGACGGAACCGTACTCCGTATTGCGGTGACAAAGCAGGATGGCAGCATCGAGAACTGGACGCTGACCGTACATACCAGTGCGGATGCGGAGACGAAAGCGGTCATGGATCGGATCGACGCATTGCCGGATGTGGGCGTGCTGACCCTGGATGACAAGGCAACAGTACTTTCCGTAAGGGAAGCCTATAATAAGTTGACAGACGCGGAAAAAGCGCAGGTTACCAATGCGGATAAGCTGGCAGAACTGGAAACACAGTTGACGAAGCTGGAAGCAGCGGCAGAAAAAGAGCTGACTGCGAAGCGCGCGGCTCTGGAAAAGAATATGAACGCCATTGCCACTCCGGTGAAGATCGGGGACAAGAGTCTGGTGAACCAGTACCTGCTGGAGCTTGACGCACTAGGAGACTGGGACGGCAAGGCCGCTATCGCAAAGAAACTGAACGGGTATCTGACGGATATCGCGGCACGGCAGAAGCTGGTGGATGATCTGGACAAGGATATCTGGAATCAGGTAGATCCTCTGCGGGTGAACCAGTCCAAGGCAGGCACTGTGAAGAAGCTGATGAGCCGCTACGCAGCGCTCCGGCTGGATGAGCAGAAGCTTCTGGCGAACGGTCAGAGCCTGCAGGACGTGGCAGCCATCATTGACTCCCTGGAGGATGGTATCGTACCGAAGAAGGTATTTGAGAACCTGATGTCCACGAAGGAGATCTTTGTGTACTATGGCCTGACGCCGGACGGGGATGCTTATACATTGACCTGGGACGGTAAGACCGTGACCTCGGCCAAGGATGTGCAGGCAGGTGTGAAGATGACCACCGGAAGCGGCACAGCCAACGGAACGGCGGCGCAGATTGAGTTTTACCAGAGTGGCAGCATGAACGGTTCGGTGACTCTGAGCGCTGAAACCAGTGTTAAGAGCGGAAGCTGGAAGACCTACTGGATGAACCCGGATAAACTGAAGATTCAGAGTGCTAAGACGGCGACCGTTTCATCCGGAAAGCTGAATATGATGGTAACCATTGGAGGCCGGTACTGGCTGTCTACGAAGGATCTGCGGCTGGAGGGAACGACGGCCAGCGGACGGACGACAGAAATCAGCTCCATTCTCTCAACGCAGGGTGTAAAGAGTCTGATTAACAATGGAAAGACCACGATTAGTTCCATTCAGAGTACAGGCAGTAAGGGCGGCAGTACCACACTGGGAACCCGGAAGGCTTTGGAGAATGGCATGGTGTCCTCTTCCGAGCTGAAAGGAATCCAGGGAAAGAACGTAAATCTGAAGGCCAATGGAGATATCTCCGATACGGTTTCCTATACCTTTACTATCAACGGTGAGGACGTGAAGGTGACCAAGGACTGGAAGTATAATATTCAGACCGACTGCAAGTATGAGGACGATATCAAGGAACTGGCAGTGAAGCCGCTCATCCTCTGCATGGAGGGAACCGGTACATTCCCGGGCAAGATGCTCCTGACTCTGCATACAGAGCTGGAAGATGATGAATTACTGTTATTTAAATTTGATCCGATTAATCGCAAAGCGGAGTATGTCAAGAAGGTTAGCGTGGAAGACGGAGTAATGGAGTTTACGCTTCAGGAAAGCGGCCACTATTTCCTTGCAAAGCGGGCCCTGGCAGGTTCCTTAAATGACAGTACCGACGCAGAGCAGGCTGTGATCAAAAATGAGTCTGACGCAGCCGGAGATACGCCCTGGGATGAATCCCAGGAGGCGGTCGTGCTTGGCAATGGACAGGAAGCCCAGAGAAAGACCGAGACTATCCGTTGGGTGCTGATCGGGCTGATTGCCCTGATGTGTGGCGCTACGGTGGTATGGATTCTTCACAATAAGCGTTTGGAGGCGAGGGAAGCTGCTGACGAGGCGGCAGATAATGCTTCCGAAACGGACGACAGGAAGGATGGAGAGGAATGAGACAGAAGACGAAACGCTTAGGACTCTGTCTCCTGTTGGTTCTGACCCTGCTTTTAGGCGGATGTCAGACCAGCGCAGTGAAACAGGAACAGGCTTCGACGGAGACGGCTGCGGCTGATACGGCGGAGCAGAAGCAGGAGACTACGGAAAGAGAGGACACGAAGGAGCCGGAGTATATCGACGGGGACTATGTGGACGAGCATTACGGGGATCAGGAAGAGGAGGATCTGAGCAAATATAAGACCGGCTCTTCCACAAAGACAGCCACAGGCAGTACGGGTACAAGCGGAACTACCGGAAGTAATGGAAACACGACAGGAACAGGCTCGTCCGGTGAGGCAGCCAGCGCGGATAACTACTATACAGACCCGATTCCGGAAGGAAAGCCGATCCCGGTAGAACCCCAGGATCAGGTAGTAGACAGCGGCAAGCAGCTCACATGTACCCTGTACGTGGAATGCTCCACCATCCTGAATAACATGGATGACCTGACAGAGGGCAAAGCAGACTGGGTTCCTTCCGACGGCGTGATTTACGGCCCGAAGACGGTGACCTTCTCGGCAGGGGAATCGGTCTATGACATTCTGCAGAGAGAGATGCGGAACAACCGTATCCATATGGAATCTCAGTTTACCGCCATGTATAACAGTGCCTATGTGCAGGGTATCAACAACCTGTATGAGAAGGACTGCGGCGAGTTATCCGGCTGGATGTACTGCGTGAATGGCTGGTATCCGAACTACGGATGCAGCCGCTATCAGGTACAGTCCGGCGATGTGATTGAATGGCATTACACCTGCGATCTGGGAAATGATCTGGGCGCGGGTATGTCTTAAAAAGTACAGAAATAAGCTTTTAGGCGTCCCATTTTCCGGGACGCCTAAAGCTGTCTATAACAGGAGACGAAAATGGACGCTTTTTCCGGATATCATCCGTTAATTAACTTTACTTATTTTACCATCGTCATCGGGCTTTCCATGTTTTATATGCACCCGGTATTCCTTGCGCTGTCGCTGGCCGGGTCCGTGAGCTGTTCCATCTACCTGAAGGGGCGGAAGACGGTGAAGGTATTTCTGATTGGAATGCTGCCGGTGTGTCTTCTGACGATGGTGATGAATCCGCTGTTCAGCCATGCGGGGGCGACGATGCTCTTTTACATGCGAAACGGCAATCCGGTGACCCTGGAATCCATCGTGTACGGACTGGCCTCGGGACTGATGCTGGCCGGGGTGATCTCCTGGTTTTCGGTGTTCCATGAGGTGATGACTTCGGATAAATTCATGTATCTTTTCGGAAAGGTGGTTCCGGCCTTTTCGCTTCTGCTGTCCATGACGCTGCGGTTTGTGCCGCGGTTTACAGCCCAGATTAAGAGGGTGGCGGAATCCCAGCAGTGTATCGGCAGAAATGTGAATAACGGGAAGCTCTATGAGCGGGCGGCCCACGGCCTGAAGATTCTTTCGATTACGACCACGTGGGCGTTGGAAAACAGTGTGGAGACGGCGGACTCCATGAAGTCCCGGGCCTACGGCCTGCGGGGACGGACGAATTTCAGTATCTATCGGTTTGACCGAAGGGACGGCGCATTGCTGGCCTTTCTTCTGGGAACGACGGGCGTGCTTCTTACGTGCATGCACCTTCGGAAGCTGAAAATCCTGTATTTCCCGGTTTTTATTATGAATGAGACAACAACAGGAGCAGTGATCCTTTATATCCTGTACGGGATCCTCTGTATGCTGCCCCTGATTTTAAATATCTTGGAGGATATCAAATGGCGCTCTTTGAGATCAGAAATCTGACGTTTACCTATCCGGGCCAGGAGAAGCCTGCGCTTACAGATCTGAGCTTTTCGTTGGAGCAGGGGGAGTTTCTGGTGGTCTGTGGGAAATCGGGCTGCGGAAAGTCTACCTTACTCCGGCATTTTAAAACAGCCATGTCGCCCTACGGGGAGCGGAAAGGGCAGATTTTACTGGAAGGCCGGGAGCTGGATACGGTCTCGGTGCGGGAGCAGGGGGCGCGCATCGGCTATGTGCTCCAGAGCCCCGACAATCAGCTTGTGACGGATAAGGTCTGGCATGAGCTGGCCTTTGGTCTGGAAAATCTGGGCTATGAGACCGGAACCATCCGGCTGCGGGTAGCAGAGATGGCCAGCTTTTTCGGAATTCAGACCTGGTTTGAAAAAAATGTGGAGGAGCTGTCGGGCGGCCAGAAGCAGCTTCTGAATCTGGCCGCGGTGATGGCCATGCAGCCGGATCTGCTGGTGTTGGACGAGCCTACCTCCCAGCTGGACCCGCTGGCGGCGGGGGATTTTCTGGCAACTTTACGGAAGATTAACGCGGAGCTTGGCACGACGATTCTCATCATCGAGCATCGGCTGGAGGAGGTGCTGGCCTACGCGGATCGGGTGATGGTCATGGAAAATGGCCGGATACTGGCATTGGACGAGCCAGCGAAGCTGCCCGCCCGGATTCGGGACAACGATATGTTCCGGGCCATGCCGGTTCCCATGCGGATCTTTGAGGCGCTTTCCGGGGAGGGTTTTAGCCCTGTGACGGTCCGGGAGGGCCGGGAGTGGCTGGAAGGATGGATGAAGAACCGGGAGGCTGCCGGGAGCGTCGCTGAGGAAACCCGGAAGGACGGCGGATACCGGGAGGCTGCCTCTGAGGTGGTCATTGAGGCCCGGGACGTGTGGTTCCGGTATGAGAAGAAGTTGCCGGACGTGGTGCGGGATTTGAACCTGACCGTCCGAAAAGGGGAACTGTACTGCCTGCTGGGTGGCAACGGAACCGGCAAGAGTACCACCTTAAGCCTTCTTGGACGGATCCGGAAGCCCTACCGGGGCAAGCTGTACCTGAAGGGAAAGGAGCTTGGAAAGTACCGGGAAAGTGAACTATATGGCGCGGTGTTGGGAATCTTGCCCCAGAATCCTCAGTGCCTGTTTGTGAAGGATACAGTGGAAAAGGATCTGCGGGAAATGAGTAAGGACGAGGAGCGGCTGCGGGATGTGATTGCGAAGACAGAGATCGGCCATTTGTTGAACAGCCACCCTTATGATTTGTCCGGCGGGGAACAGCAGCGGGCGGCGCTGGCTAAGGTATTGCTTTTAAATCCGGAGATCATTTTGTTGGACGAGCCTACCAAGGGACTGGATGGCTTCTATAAGCAGAAGCTGGCGGAGATCCTGAAGGGATTGACGAAAGAGGGCAGGACGATTCTGATGGTATCCCACGATATTGAGTTCTGTGCGGAATACGGGGATACCTGCGCGCTGTTTTTCCACGGGGGCGTAGTGACCAGCGCTCCGGCAAGACAGTTTTTTGCAGGCAACAGCTTTTATACGACAGCGGCCAACCGGATGGCCCGCAAGTGGTATCCGGACGCAGTGACGGCAAAGGATGTGATAGAACGATGCAGAAAAAGCTAGAACGGCTGGAAGCGGCCGATCAGGGACAGGCCCGGGGCATGGACACCCAGGCCAGAATACCGGCGATGGCGATGGCGGCGGAACTGATTTCCATGGTCTGCTTTCGCTGGGTGTCGGTGCCGGAACTGAAGTACAGCCTTTATGCCGGGGCAGGGAAGCTGTGGAAGCTGGAGGAGACGGCGGCAGGAATCGCATGGGCCTATGACGTGCCGGAGAGCATGACCCGGGCCGCGGATCAGGCGGCGGGCTTCCTCAGGCTTGGTATGGTAGTGAGCATCGTGCTGGGACTTTTGTTTATCTTTCTGTCCTTTCGGGTGAAGCTTCGTGCGGCAGGTCTGGGAAGAATGGCATTCCTATGGAACGCCGGGATGACCGGGGCTGTGCTGTGGTGGGCTACGGACACGAACAGCGCTTTGAATCTTCTGGAAGGCAGGGAGAATAATTTTCTGAATCTGAGCCTCTATAGCCATGTGCAGCTGACTGCGGCAGCCTATCTGCAGATTCTGATAGCGCTACTTCTGCTTCCATTTTTAGAGAGGCTTCTGGATACACGGAAGGAGTATGCGGCGGAGTTTTATCAGACCCGGACGGAGACAGAGGATAAGGGAATCAGGAAGCGGACGGTGCTGGCTTTTGTTCTGATTCTGACGGCTATCCCGGCGGTGATTTTGTTCGGGATCTTTTTCCTGAATGACCGAAGCTATTATTTCATTTCCCTGTGCCTGATTATCCTGTCCATGCTGCCCTTCTTTCTGGTCTTTGAGAACCGGCGGCCACAGGCCCGGGAAGTGGTGGTGATCGCGGTAATGGCGGCTCTGGCTGTGGCGGGGCGCGCGGCGTTCTTTATGCTGCCGCAATTCAAGCCGGTGGCGGCCATCGTGATTATCGCAGGCGTGGGACTGGGCGCGGAGGCTGGATTCCTGACCGGAGCGCTGGCGGGCTTTGTGTCGAACTTTTTCTTCGGGCAGGGGCCGTGGACGCCCTGGCAAATGTTCGCTTTTGGAATCGTGGGATTCCTGGGCGGCCTGATTTTCCGGAGAAAACGGGGCAGATGGAAGCATTTCCGCCTGTGGCTCTGTATCTACGGGGGGCTGTCAGTGCTGATGATCTACGGATTTCTGCTGGATACAGCGTCGGTGTTCATGGGAATGGGCAGTATCAATAAGGCGGCGTTTCTGGCTATGTACGCAAGCGGCCTTCCTATGAATGTGATACATGGAGTAGCTACAGTGTTTTTTCTGGCTGTACTGGGTGAGCCCATGCTTTGCAAGCTTGAGCGTATCCGAAAAAAATATGGGATACTGGAGCCTTAGAGCGACCGTATTCTGGAGGGAGTCACTGATTGATGAGTGATTATGGAACTACAAAACAGGAACAGCAGTCGGTCTGGAAGGTACTGACCCGGAAAAGCGCGGCCAGCTACATGAAAGAGGAAACGGTGAAGGTTCCGGTACATTATAGAAAGATTGGCGTGGAGGCCTTTAAAAGCAATATCAAGATGGAAACATTGATGCTTCCAAACGGGATGCTGGAAATCGGTGCGGATGCTTTCCGCCATAGCAAGCTGTTGAGGGAAGCGGCGCTGCCACACAGTATCTGGCGGATTGGAAGCGGATGCTTTGCAGAATGTCCGGCTCTTAGGGTGGCGTATATCCCAAACAGTCTGGAGTGTATCTCGGAGGATTTATTTAAGGAAGACCGGCGGCTCCAGAAGGTATTATTTACAAAAGATAACCGGACGGAGCGGATCAAAAAGAATGCCTTTTACGAATGTATTTCATTGGAGCGGATTCTGCTGCCGCCCAAGCTTACCTATATCGGCGACCGGGCGTTCTACCGCTGTAAGGCACTGAAGAAGGTGCGGTTCCAGGAAGGCCTGAAGCGTATCGGGAAGGACGCTTTCTATTTCTGCGGCATCGAGGAGCTGGAGCTTCCGGAATCACTGGAGGTATTGGAAGAGCGAGCTTTCTTCAAGTGTATGTATCTGACGGAAGTGCGCCTGCCTACCCATATCCGACGCATTGAAAAATGGGTTTTTCATGGCTGTGCCCGTCTTCAGGTCCTCGAGATCCGCCATGACCCGGAATATATCGGTGAGTGGATCATCAATAAGGCGGCGCGGATACGGTGCTATAAAGGGTCAAAGGTGGACGCTTACTGTCAGGAGAGCGGGTTTACGGTGGAATACATAGAATAATGGGGATGAAAGCATGGAAAATAAAAATGTTGAGAATAAAAGAATTACTCGGAATCTGGTCGTGAACAGAAAGGAAAATACGGTGCAGGTGCTTGTTCAGGAATATGCTAAATCCTACAGGAAAATGACGGTGGCGCAGATTTCGGAGAATTACCAGAGAATAGGGGAGGAAGCATTTCGGGGAAGTATGGCTTTAGAAAAAGCAGTGCTTCCGCGTTCTCTGGTGGAGCTGGGGGACAGGGTGTTTCAGGGATGCAGTAATTTGAAGGAGGTAGAGCTGCCATCATCTCTGACCAGAATTGGAGAAGGATGTTTTGCCAACTGTACACGGCTTGAAAGAGCACGAATCCCGGCCTATGTGGAAAGTATTGCAAGTGAAACCTTTCTCTGGAATCGGAATCTCAGGGAGGTTTTGTTTTCCAGGCGAAGCCGTCTGGTGTCAGTGGGGACAAAAGCCTTTGATAAATGCGACAGTCTGGAGTATATTTTGCTTCCGGATACGGTGCGGGAGATTGGATACCGGGCTTTTAATAATTGCAGAAAGTTGTCAGAAATTCATTTTCCCCAAAATCTGCTTTATATTGGGGATGCAGCATTCTATTTTTGCGATATGAAAAATATCATATTGCCGGAGGGCCTGTGCTATATCGGACGGCGTGCCTTCTGCAATCTGAGATATCTGGATACAGCCATCCTGCCTGCAAGCGTCCGTTATATCGGAGATAAAGCATTTCGTGGCTGTAACCGTATGAGAATCCTGGAGATTCACGGTAACCCGCAATATATCGGCGAAAGCATTGCAAATCATTGCGTAACTGTTCGCTGCGTGGAGGGATCGCGTGTGGATGAGTATTGCAGGAAAGAAGGATATACGGTGGAGTATCTGGAGGAAGAGATAGATGCGGATATGGGAGAAGAGCTGGAAGAGTTAGAGTAAGGGAGCGTTCCTTGATTGGAAGGCAGGAAAGTGAATATGAAATATCAGATGAATTTTACCACATCGTATGATGATACGATTCGATTCCAGTCTGCGGAGGAGCTACATGATTTTTATAAAAAGCATGGCTGCGACGGGCTGGAGCTTATGCCGCTTCCTTATTCTACAGCGGAAGCTCCGGATATCTATCTGTCGCCGAAAAAGTGTCCGCTGATTGTGCCGGGGATGGTGACCGGAATCCATTGCTGCTGTATCGGGGACTGGATAGGCGGGGAGCGGAAAGAACTGATACAGCATTATCGGAAGGATCTAGACTATGCCATGCGCGTAGGAGCAGAGTACGTGGTTTTTCATGTGGTGCAGGTGGACGATGAGGAGGGCTTTACCTATCAGAGAAAGCATACGGATCGAGAAGTGATAGATGCAGCGGCAGCTTTTATCAATGAGCTGCTGGACGGCCAGAACTATTCCTTCTGGTTCCTGATGGAAAACCTCTGGTGGCCGGGCCTGACTTTTCTGGAGCCTGAGGATACCCGGGGGCTGATTAGACAGGTGCATTATAAGAAAAAGGGTTTTATGCTGGATACCGGGCATTATCTCCATACGGATCTGGAGCTGCAGACCCAGGAGGAAGCGGTGGAGGCCCTGCATCGGATGTTGGACAGGCAGGAGGACATGATTCCCTATATCAAGGGGATTCATTTACAGCAGTCATTGACCGGCGATTACGTGAAGGAATGGCTGCGGACGCCACATGATCTTCCGCCTGATCCGACGGAGCGGTTCTGTAAGGTTTATGAGCACATTTTCCGGATCGATAAGCATGAACCTTTTACGGCGGCAGGCGTGAAAGGGCTGGTAGAGCGGATTGCGCCGCTGTATGTGACTTATGAGTATATTACAAGGAGCCGGGAAGAGCTGGCGGAGTATCTGGAATCTGGGAGATTGGATAAAAAATAGAAAATCGTTAAAATAGGGCTTGTAATTATGAGCAATAGGAAGTATAATAAGAAAAAAACGAACATACATTCGATTTTGAAAGGAGAAAAAACGGACAGGACAGGTACAGATCAGCTTAAATTTACTATCTGCTAGAGCATAGAAAAAACTATGCGCCGGAACTTCTAGTAGATGACCACTTGCAAAGGTGATTTCCCTTTCCTTGGCAGGTACAAAATGGATGGATTTTGTATAGTCGGGAGTGAATAAGATTGACAGGAACAAAAGATAAAA
>QWCN01001889.1_pt1 | contig 30923 bp, 25 predicted proteins | sample 1972711 | NCBI WGS metagenome assembly QWCN01 (sample SAMN09866707, study PRJNA288562) | Human gut metagenome isolate term1_stool, whole genome shotgun sequencing... | isolation source: gut | host: Homo sapiens | place: USA: California
GGGTCGACGGAGGGCGGGGTATCGAGAGAAGATTCACCTTTGACGCGCGTCCCCCGGAGCGGCGCCGAAAGGGAAACGGTTTTGATGCGAAGGGGCTCCTGACGAGCCGCCTCCCCACCAGTCAACATTTTTGCGGGTGGGGGTCCGGGGGAGGGAGCTTTTTTAAAAAAGCTCCCTCCCCCGGTGCCTCTTCACCAACCACCAAAAAATGCACGAAGCATCCATCGTTGCAGGCATGATGCACATCCTCGAAGACGAGGCCAGACGCCACAACGTGAGCAGGATCACGCGGGTGCGGCTTTCGGTGGGGCTGTTCACGGCGGTGGAGCCCAAAACGCTGGAAGCGTGCTTCGAGCTGTACGCGGAAGGCACGGCGGCGGAAGGGGCCGAACTGGACATCACGACCGTTCCCGCCGAAGGGCGCTGCCTTGATTGCGGGCACAAATTTCCCATGACCTCGCCGCGCTGCCGCTGCCCGGAATGCGGAAGCCTGCGGCTGGAAGGCAAGGGAGGCCGGGACTTCCTCATCACCGGCATCGACGCCTACTGACAACCAAGACTGACTGCGAAAGTTCGCAAGGAATATGCCATGAGCCGTTACATGATCGAATCGGTCCCGGAAAAGTGCAAGGCGTGCCGCCGCTGCGAAATCGCCTGCATCGCCGCCCACCACGGCCTGACCTTTAAAGAGGCCCTGAAAAAGCGCGACGAACTCGTCGCCCGCGTCCATGTCGTCAAGAGTGGCTCGGTGAAGTCGCCCATCTCTTGCCGCCAGTGCGAAAACGCCCCCTGCGCCCGCATCTGCCCCACCGGGGCGCTCCAGCAGGACGACGGCATCGTGACCATGAACGCCCAGATCTGTTCGGGCTGCCAGCTCTGCATCATGGCCTGTCCCTACGGCGCGATCTCGCTGGAATCCATCGGCCTGCCCTCCGCCACGTCGGAAACGATGGCACAAAAGAGTATGCGCTCCGTGGCCGTGCGCTGCGACCTGTGCAAGGACTGGATGAAGCGCGAGGGCAAATCCGTGCCCGCCTGCGTCGAAGCCTGCCCCGTCCACGCCCGCAGCGTGGTGCAGATAGGCTGATCCCAGCGCAATCATTGATGGTGTAAGCGTGCCGGGGCGGGGCTCCGGCACGCTTTTATTCACCGGGCATTTATGGTACAGGGCACGGATTATGAGCGAATCCATCGGCATTATTGCAGGAAGCGGACAATTCCCGCGCCTCGTGGCGGAAGACGCCAAGGCGGCGGGTTATGGCGTTGTGGTCTGCGCCTTCCACGGCTTCACCGATCCCGGCCTTGAAGCGCTGGCCGACGCGTACACGACCGTCTATCTGGGCCAGTTCGACAAGGTGATCGACTACTTCCGCAAGCACGGCGTCCGAAAGCTGTGCATGGCCGGAGCGATCAACAAGCCGCGCGCGCTGGACTTGCGCCCGGACTTCCGGGCGGCGCGCATCCTCTTCTCGCTCAGGGGCAAAGGCGACGACGCGCTGCTCCGGGCCATCATGGCGGATCTGGAAAAGGAGGGCTTCACGCTCATCCAGGCGGCGGAACTCTCCACCTCCCTGCTCTGTCCCGAAGGCGTCCTGACCCGGCGCGGCCCCTCAGCCGAGGAGATTGCGGAAATCGACTACGGCTGGCCCATCGCCGAAGCGCTCGGCCGGTTTGACATCGGCCAATGCATCGTGGTCAAACAGGGCATGGTGGTGGCCGTGGAATGCCTCGAAGGCACGGACGCCGCCCTGCGGCGCGGCGGCGAACTGCGCGGCGAGGGTTGCGTGGCGATCAAACGCTTCAAGCCCAAACAGGACGAACGCGTGGACCTGCCGTCCATCGGGCTGCAGACCGTGCGCCTCCTCATCGAACAACACTACCGCTGCCTCGCCGTGGACGCGGGCAAAACGCTCTTTTTCGACAGGGCCGAAGCGCTGGCCCTTGCCGACAAACATAACTTCTGCATCGTCGCGCTGACCGAAGACTCGTTCGGGAAGCTGCGCCTTCAGGCGAAAGCCGACTAGACACACGAAACCCGAGAGGAAACCAAGTATGGGCAAGGCCGACCGTTATCAGAAACTGTACCCCGTCACATGGGATCAACTCCACCGCGACGCTAAAGCGCTGGCATGGCGCCTTCTGGAACAGGGACCGTTCAAGGGCATCATCGGCGTCGCGCGCGGCGGGCTTGTCCCGGCCGCCATCGTGGCCCGTGAGCTCAACATCCGTCTGGTCGACACCCTGTGCATCTGTACCTATCAGGGCCGCGAACAGACCGGCGGCGAAGAAGTCCTCAAGGCCATCGAAGGCGACGGCGACGGCTGGCTCGTCGTCGACGACCTCGTGGACACCGGCAATACCGCCACCATCATCCGCAACATGCTCCCCAAGGCCCATTTCGCCACCCTGTACTCCAAGCCCGCCGGAAAGCCCCTCGTGGACACCTTCATCACCGAAGTCAGCCAAGATACGTGGATTCTTTTCCCGTGGGACTCCGAAGTACAGTATACCGCCCCGCTGGTGGAACAGAACTAGGCGTTAAGACGGGAAGCCCCCGGGCAGACGGCATTATAAAAAAGAAAACCGGGACAGCCTCGCGCAACAGGCTGCCCCGGTTTTCCGCATAGGAGAGAAGGAAGGATTGCCGTCGGCTTCGCCGCTGTCGGACACCGAAAGCCTTCAGGAAATGTCTCCGGATCGGCAGCCCGTGACTGCCGCCAATCCGGGGCTCCGCCCTTCCCGCCGGGTGGCCGGAAGGGCGAAGCGGTTTGGGAGGGAAGGATGCCAAAAGGCAATCCGTGCGGAGGAGCTTCAGCCGCGCGGCGCGAAACGCATCCTTGGTTTCCCCTCCCGGTTCAGCAAAGCCTGTTCTTAGAAAGCGTACCGCATGTTGACGGAGGCCTTGTAGGCGTTGCGGTTGGTGTTGTCGAGGACGTTGCCCCAAACGCCGTCGTTGAGGCTCAGGTGGATGTACCCGAGTTCCACGGCGAGGGTCAGATCCTTGTAGATCTGGTAGTCGGTGTCGAAGGTGGCTTCCCACGCGCCGTCCTTGGTGGTCAGGTAGGTGGAGCCCACCATGCTGCCGGTGGCATCAGGATAGCTGGCATGGAAGGTGGTCATACCGGCGTTCGCGGGCATGTTCTTGTTGTTGGTACCCCGATAGTAGCCGACCTGAATGGCGTGAGTCAGGTTTTCCATGAAGGAGATGTCCTTCATGCGGAGCGCGACGCCCCACGTGCCCACGGGGCTGGTGCCGAGGATGGTGTCGCTGGAAATGCCGTAACCGCCGTCAAAGCCGAAGGAAGAACCGGACCAGCCGGCGTCCACGGTGGGCATACGTTCGGAGCCGTCATACGGATTGGAGTTGTCACCGGAGCCGTACCACAGGAGCAGGCCGGGAACGCCGAAATCAAGCTTGTATTCCGCGATGGCGGAAGCCAGCCAGCCGCTGCGCTTCAGGTCGATGGTCTTGCTGGTCGCGCCGTCGTATCCGCTGAGCGAGCGGACAGTGCCCATATCCACGGAGCCGTAGTTGAAGTCACCTGCGAGGCGGAAGGGGCTGAACGTGGTCATTTCACCCGTGATGCCAACCCACCATGCGTTGCCTTCGCTGCGGTTGCCTTCAAGCGTGGTCAGATCGCTGCCGCTGGGGAGCACGGGGAGCATCCCGGCGCGCATGTCATCGATATCTCCCTTGGCGTCGCCGCCAAGGCTGCGGCTGCCCACAAAGCCATACATGCCCCAAGGCGTGATCTTCACACCGTCAAAGGTCAACGGCAAGGTCAGGCCAACGAAATCCATGGCGTTGTTCTGATCGTCATGCCACTTGCCATAACCATTGGTGTTGTCGTTTTCAGCGCGCAGCCAGAAGAGGTTCGCGCCGACGTTTTCGGTGAAGTTGCCGCCGATGGTGATGCCCGCGCCGTCGCCGTCGAGCACGGCGGAGCCGGCCACGAAGCCCGGCATCACGAAGGGCTGCAAGCCCATGCGGACCAGCACGTCGGTTTCGGGGATGGCCCAGTCGATGTAGGAGTAGCGCACTTCAACGGTCCTGCCGTCCGTGCCGAGGGACGCGCCGTCCTTGGCATGGCCCCAATGCGTGTCGCCGATTTCAAAATAGACGACGCCCTTCAGGCTTTCAGATGCGATCACGTCGATCTGGGTACGCAGACGCTGCGCCGCGCCGAAGCGGTCGCTGCTGTTGTGCTTGTCGAACGAATCGTTCGTATACTCAAAACTGAAGTCCCACATGCCCTTAGCCTTGATGTCGGCTGCATTGGCGGCGGAGAATGCGGAGCAGACAAGGCCGGCCGCAAGCAGAAGCGTGGTGAGTCTCTTCATGACGAAAATCTCCTTTCTTCATGGTGAAGGTTGGGGTATTTCCGACCTCTTCCTCTCAGAGCCGGAAACACCAAAAGCTTCAGGATCCGAGGTGAAGCTTTCAAGCGCATTTTCTCTCACCGAAATAAATATTCAATTATTTGTACGATCTTTATAACAAGCCTCTAACGAAGGTTCTCTCGGCCCGCTTGCAAAAAGAAAAAAGAGGGGCTCCGCGACACGGCCCCTTCCCGCTTTTCCTCCCCCCCAAGGCAAAATCGAAAGGCCCTTTCCACCGGGATCAGCCCCATCTCATATTAGACGTATCCCTTGCCTATATCTCACGGTTCCTCCGGCGGATGCAGAAGCGCATCCCTAAGCCCGCCTCCCCGCACGATGCCGGAACAGGGCCAGCCCGAGGAACAGGTTCAAAAGCAGGCTCACACCAAGCACCGCCCGGAACAGGACCGGCAGGGCCCACAGCGATTCGCTGAATCCGGACGGGGCGACCTCGCGTTCCACCGTACCTTCATCGGAAAACGTGATTGTCATGGGATGGGAAACCTTATGCCCCATATTGTCCGCAACCACGATGGTCCATGTGCCGGGCTTGTCCGGAAGGAACGCGAATCTTCCCTGAGCGTCCGTACGCCCGTTCTGAAATTCCACATCCGCGCTGTCCGGGCCGTACAGCTTCGCTTCGGCATATGCCGCAACGTCGCCCGTGGAATACGAGAACTCCACCACACGGGCATCTCCGGACGCCAGCTCTTTCGCCAGCAGCGCGTGAGCCTGCGCGTCCGCGGAAAACCAGCCCAGAACCAACAGGGCGGCCAACACTACACGTCTCAACATATCTTCTCCTTGGAAAGGGAATACCGGAACGGAGCCTCCGGGCACTCCACTTTCATCTCACACAATCCGCATCGGGCTTTCCCCATCCAGCCGGAACACCCGCGCATCCTTCCCACGAACAATGCCGCCGGGCCGGGACACAACAGAAACGCTCCTTCCTAACGCCCCGCCGGGAGACGTATTCCCAATGGAAACATTTCCATGCCGCCCCACCCTCCATCGACCCTTACGAAAGTCTTGGGAGGGAGAGAGGAGGGGTTTGGGGAGGGGAGAGGGAACCCTTCTGAAGAAGGGTTCCCTCTCCCCTCCCCAATCTTCCTTTTCCCTTTTTCCTACTTCATCACAGGGAAAACATAGGTAGCGCGCATGTTGCGCTTGTCGGCGCTGCCGTCGGTGAGCTTTTCGGTAACTTCGGTACGCAGCATCCACAGGCCGGGCTTGGTCACCTTGAACGACGCCATGCCGTCCGCGCCGGTTTCAGCCTTGGCCATGTAGGCATCCTGCTCGGCGCTGTACCCGTCGTAGGTCAGGCCAAGCGGGGCCTTTACCGGCTTGCCGTTCAGCAGCACTTCCGCCTTGATGTCGTCACCGGCCTTGATGTCGGCGGGATTCGTCAACAGCACGATCTCAAGATCATGCCCCAAAACCTTCTTGTACAATCCGTCATTCGCGGCGGGATTGAGCATGGTCTTGGCGAACTTCTCATACTTGCCGACCTTGAGGACCTTCTTGCCCTTGGCTTCGAGATCCTTGCGGCCGCCCTCCAGCACGCCTTCGGTCGTGTCGCTCCAGATCTGCGGCAGACGATGCCCGACGATCATGGCGGGGCCGTCCGCAGGGAGGGCCGCCTTGCCCACAAGCGCCTTCACCTTGGCGTCTTCGGCAAGCTCCACGGGCTCCTTGGCGTTGCCCTGAATGAGTTCGACCACCACGGTCTCCACCGGCTCGGCCTCTTCGCTGATCATGAATACGTGCGCCGCCTGCGCCTGCACGCCCACGCTTTCGCCCTTGGCGGCCTGCGTTTTGTCGGGTTTGACGATGAATTCATGCGCGGAGGCAAGAGTGGCGGTCCCAACGAGGCAGAGCGAACACATCCCAGCAAGCAACACTTTGAAAAGCATGGCGAACTCCTTGTTTTGAATAACACGGCACAATATTGTGTTATCTTTTTCAAAAAGGTATTACCCGAAAAAATGATTTTCCGTCAATTCAATTTTTATTTTATTTCCGTATGTTATAATCATTTACCCAACAATTCCGACACTGTTTATACTTTTTTTAAAAAAATAACACGCATACTAGGCGAAACACACCCGTGCCCTGAAAAAGCAGGTTCCTCCTTCCAAAAGCCATCATCGGCGCGGGGTTGCAAAATGACAAAAAGGCAACTGCTTGCCTTTGTTCAGCTATCCGCGTAGATTATCTCCTTTCGCGCCAGCCGACCCGGTTGGGGTGCGCCCCTCGGCTTCAACGCAGTCCAGACAAAAGGGAAGCATATGAACCTCACACAAAAAATCATCGGCAGTCACCTTGTTTCCGGCACCATGACGCCCGGAAGCGAAATCGGTCTGCGCATCGACCAGACCCTGACCCAAGACGCCACCGGGACCATGGCGTGGCTCCAGTTCGAAGCCTTGGGCATCCCCCGGGTCAAGACCGATATTTCCCTGAGCTACGTGGACCACAACACGCTCCAGATGAACTTCCGCAACCCCGACGACCACCGTTTCCTGCGCACCGTGGCGGCCAAGTTCGGCGGCGTGTACTCCGGGCCCGGCACCGGCATCTGCCACCAGCTCCACCTCGAAAACTTCGCCAAGCCCGGCGCGACCCTCGTGGGCTCCGACAGCCACACCCCCACCGCGGGCGGCATCTGCTCGCTCGCCATGGGCGCGGGCGGGCTTTCCGTCGCGCTGGCGATGGCGGGCGAGCCCTACTACATCCCCATGCCCAAGGTCGTGCGCGTCTTCCTGACCGGGGCGCTCACCGGCTGGGCCTCGGCCAAGGACGTCATCCTCGAACTGCTCCGCCGCCGCACCGTCAAGGGCGGCGTGGGCCGCGTGTTCGAATACGCCGGGCCCGGCGTCGCCACCCTCTCCGTGCCGGAACGCGCCACCATCGCCAACATGGGCGCGGAACTCGGCGCCACGGGCACCCTCTTCCCCTCCGACGGCGTGACCCGCGCCTTCCTCAAGGCCATGGGCCGCGAAGCCGACTGGCGGGAACTCGGCCCCGACGCCGACGCCGCGTATGACGAAGAGGAAGCCATCGATCTTTCCACGCTGGTTCCGCTGGCCGCGCAGCCGCACATGCCCGACCGCGTTGTGCCCGTGTCCGAACTCGACGGCCTGCCCGTCGAGCAGGTCTGTATCGGTTCCTGTACGAACTCCTCCTACGCCGACCTCAAGCTGGTCGCCCAGATCCTCGGCGGGCACCGCATCAATCCCGGCACCGACGCCATGATCTCCCCCGGCTCCAAGCAGGTGCTCACCATGCTGGCGCAGGAAGGGCTCCTTGAGCCGCTCATCAGCTCTGGCGCGCGCCTGCTCGAATGCTCCTGCGGCCCGTGCATCGGCTCCGGCGGCGCGCCCGTCACCGCGGGCGTGAGCGCCCGTACCTTCAACCGCAACTTCGAGGGGCGCAGCGGCACCAAGGACGCCAAGGTCTATCTGGTCAGCCCCCTGACCGCCGCCCAAGCCGCCCTGAACGGCAAGTTCACCGATCCCGCCACATGGGGAACCCCGCCCGCCAAGCCGGAACTACCCGCCGATCCGCCGTCCATCCGGCACCTGTTCGTGTTCCCGCCGGAAAACGGCGAGGGCGTGGAAGTCCTGCGCGGCCCGAACATCGTGGCGCTGGAGAAATTCCCCCGCCTCGACGCGTCCGGCGACGTGCTCGAAGCCAGCGTCGTGATCCGCCTCGACGACAACATCACTACCGACCACATCATGCCCGCGGGCGCGGAAATCCTCGCCCTGCGCTCCAATATCCCGGCCATTTCCGAACACGTGTTCGTGCGCGTGGACCCCGACTTCGTGAAGCGCGCCCGTGCCGTCTCCGAAGCGGGCGGCAACGGCGTCATCGTGGCGGGTGAGAACTACGGGCAGGGCTCCAGCCGCGAACACGCGGCGCTGGCCCCGCGCCATCTCGGCGTCAGAGCCGTCATCGCCCTGTCGATGGCCCGTATTCACCGCGCCAATCTCGTGAATTTCGGCATCCTGCCTCTGGTCTTCGTGAACAGGGAAGATTATGCTAAGGTCGCCCAGGGAGCGGATATCCGCATCCCGCTCGCGGAAATCACGCCCGGCGGCGTGACGAATATTGAGATTGCGGGCGTGGGCGTTCTTCCTGTAAGGAATGATCTCTCGGCGGCCGAACTGGACATCATCCGGTCCGGCGGCCTGTTGAACGCCGTAAAAGAAAAAATGTAAGCCGGAGCCCGGCGGGCCGTGCGGGACGCCGTACGGCCCGCCGGGGCCCGTAACCTTTGAACTGGAGCTGTCATGCTGGATCTCATTCGAGCCAACGCCCAATCGTGGGGCGTCAAAATCGCCTTTGGCATCATCATTCTGGTCTTCGTCTTCTGGGGCGTCGGCGGCCTGACGGGCGGCCCTTCCACGGTCATCCTCACCGTGAACGGGGAACCCATCACCATTCAGGAGTTCCAGCGGAAATACGAACAGCTTGAGCAGCAGGTGCGCGCCCAGTACCCCGATCTTGACGCGGCGGGCCTCAAGGCGATGCAGCTCAAGCAGCAGCTTATCCAGAACCTCATCCTCGAAAACCTCATTACGCAGGAAGCCGAGCGCGTCGGCATCGTCGTGACGCCCGTGGAACTGCGCAAGCTCATCGAGAGCTTCCCCGCCTTCCACAACGAAGAAGGCAAGTTCGATCCCGACGCCTACGTCCGCATGATCAAGGCCCAGCGCAACACCCCCGGCAACTTTGAGGCCGAACTCCGCAACAACATGCTGATGAACAAGCTCCGCACCGACGTCACCGCCGGGGCCTTCGTTCCCGAAGCCGAAGTGCGCGATCTCTTCCGCTATGAAGGCGAACGCCGCATTCTGGAGTATGTTTTCTACCCGCTGGAAGACTATACCTCCAAGGTCACCGTCGACGACGCGCAGATCAAGGACTACTACGAAGCCAATCAGGCATCCTTCACCGTGCCCCCGCAGGCCGACGTGGAATACCTCCTCATCGGCGCGGAAGCGCTGGCCGCCGCCCAGAACATCAGCGACGCCGCCGTATCCGAGTACTATGAAAAGAATGCCCCCCAGTTCGCCACCCCCGAAATGGTGCGCGCCCGCCACATCCTCATCCTGAGCGACGCCAAGGCTTCCGCCGAGGATCAGGCCAAGGCGAAGGCCAAGATCGAAGAAATCGCCCAGCGCATCAAGGCTGGCGAAGATTTCGGCACCGTGGCCAAGGAAGTTTCCGAAGATCCGGGCAGCGCCCCGCAGGGCGGCGAACTCGGCTGGTTCGCGCACGGCCAGATGGTCCCCGAATTCGACAAGGCTTCTTTCGCCCTCAACCCCGGCGAGCTTTCCGAGCCCGTCAAGACGCAGTTCGGCTGGCACCTCATCCAGCTTGAAGAAAAAAAGGCCGCCGGGCAGAAGCCGCTGGATGAAGTGAAGGATCAGATCCGCACCCGTCTGGCGCAGGATGAAGCCTCCGGCAAGGTACAGGAAGCGCTGGAACAGGTTCAGCTCGCGGTCATCGGCGGCAAGTCGCTGAAGGAAGCCGGGGAACCGCTCAAGCTGGCCCCGCAGGAAACCGGCCTCGTCAACACGACCGAATTGACCGAAAAGATGGGCATCAAGCCTGAAAACCTGCCCGCGCTGCTGGCCGCCAAACCCGGCACCGTGCTGGACACGCCTTTTGTGACCAAGACCGGCTATGTCATCGCCAAGGTGAACGAATCCAAGCCTCAGACCGTAAAGCCGCTTGACGCCGTGAAGGACGACATCAAGGCCCGCCTCCAGCAGGACAAGGCCCGCACGCTCGCCTTCGAGGCCGCCAATGCCGAACGCAAGACCTTTACCGCCGATCTGCCCAAGGAACTTCAGGGCAAGCTCAAGAAGACCGAACCGGTCGGCCGTCAGGGCTACATGGGCGAACTGGGCATGAACGCCGAACTGGCCAAGGCCGCCTTCGCCGCCAAGGTGAACGACTGGCTTCCCGTGGCCTACACGCTCGACGGCGGCGCGGCCATCGCCCGCGTGGCCGAAGTCGTGACGCCGAGCGACGAAGACTGGAAGACCGCCGCTCCGCAGATCACCGACGCCGTGCTCAACGCCAAGCGTGAGCAGATGTTCCGCGGCTTCCTCAGCCTGCTCCGTTCCAATGCCAAGATCGAACTGAAGAACGAAACGATTCTGGCGGATTAGAGCCAAACACATTCCTATGTTATCAATAAAAAGAGGCCATCCTAGGATGGCCTCTTTTTATTGAAACCCTAAAAAAGTACTACCGCAAAAATCGTTTAATCTGATGCTTCACTACTAGAACAACATACCGGGCATAATAGAGTACTCTCATTTTTTTATACATATAGAGCATTGTCCATGTATCGGCATATTTTTCCTGCTTCAATGGAGCAGAGACAAGCTGAAGATCCATAGTGAGGTTCTTCAAAACATCTTCCGGCAACGCAGCAAAAACACCACCTAAGGCAACCATATATTCAGAACATTCATCAGCTCTGCCATATCTGAGAAAGTCCCTATACGCACCCCGCAACATATCTCCGATATGAACCGCATAAATCCTCTGGACCACAGGTTCGGTGGCGCGCACGGCGGAAGCCATATTCTTCGCTGCGTGGCATTTCCAAAAGGCGTCCTCACGCCCTTTCATATACATCTTGGATTTGTCACTTCCTTTTCTCTGGCGGTATTTGTAGGTATTGACGGCAAGATACGAAATCGTCTTCGCATGTACGGCCACACGGCACGAAAAATCATTGTCCTCAAACTTAAGCAGTGTCTCATCAAAAAATATAGCATGCTCCACAAGAAAAGAACGCCGTAAGAGCTTATTGCACGCAATGACATTATTTGAGAGAAAACCACATTTTGAGAGAGATTTCCCTCTAATATCCTGGTCAGGATATACCGCTGTATTGACTACGTACTCTTTTCCTGATTCGTCAGGAAACCAATTCACAGTCCTTCCCGAAACCAATTCAGCATCATCTTGTTCAGCAATAGTATAAAGTTCTTTCAAAACTTCGTTATCGTATAAAGCATCATCAGAGTCTAAAAAGAAAACATACTCTCCGCAGGATTCTTTTAATCCTCTATTACGGGTGAAGGATAAATCTCTATTTCTTTCATTGTAAAACAATCGGATTCGAGTATCTGATTCAGCATATTTTTTCAAAAGAAACGAGCTATTATCCGTAGAACAATCATCCACACAAACAATTTCTATATCTTTTAGAGTCTGCTGGAGGACAGAATCCAGACATTCGCCAAGATACGAAGCTACATTATACACGGGGATTATAACGGAAACCTTGACCATAGCACTCATTCCGCGCTTAGCTTCCTCAGCTTCTTCTCAAACCGCTCGTACTCGCTGAAAATACAGGCACAGTAGTTCTGGCGGTACAGGCCCATTTCCTTGGAACGGTCGATCCCGGCCTGCCACAAGGGGCGGAAGTCCCGGTACAGGAACTCGGAACCGAATCCGGCGTCGCTCTTGTAGTCACCGGATGCCGCGACGCGGGTTCCGATTCCCCGGATAGCGTCGTGCTGCTGGTGCCGGGAATACAACAGGCTTGTGGTAAAGCAGTCGAAACCGTTCTCCGAGGCGATGGCGCAGGTCAGGGCAAGACGGCTCTCATAGCAGTAGCCGCAGCGGGCATACCTTTGATTGTCCGCGATACCCAGATCGTGCACCATCTTGAGCCAGCCGGGCAGATCATACACATCGTCCTGCCACAACATGGGCAGGTCCATCTGTTCCGCCACCTGTTCCATCGCCTCCCGCCGCCGAAAATATTCGGAAACGGGATGGATGTTCGGATTGGCGAAGTATCCCGTGACGTCATAGCCCTCGTCGCGCAACGACTGGATGCACATGATGCTGCACGGCCCGCAACAGGCGTGCAGGAGCACTTTCTTGCCGTTACCTGCCATTGTTCTGCCCGTTGTGCTGATGGCCCTGCTGCTGTGAGGCTACCGGCGCGGAAGAAATGCCCTCGATGCGGATATCCAGACGGATGTGGAATTCCTTTTCCATGAGCGAGAGCCGTTCGCGCTTGTGATTCAGAAGATACAGCCCGAGCTCGGCATCCACGCTGTGGGCGTACTCGGTCTGCCCCGCCGCCGCAGCGCTGCGCATGGCGCGGTGCAGGTCGCGAAGCGTCTGTACGGACTGCCACTCCATGTTGCGGCGCTGCCCCGTCCCCTTGCAGTGCGGACAGGTTTCCATGCTGATGGAAATCGCCGAGGAGCCGGTCCGCTGGCGTACGATCTGGAGCAGGCCAAAGGAACTCATCTTGCCGATGTCGTGACGGGCGCGATCGCCCTTCATGGCGTTGCGGAGTTCTTTTTCAACCTCGCGGCAATGCTCGGGATCGCGCATTTCAATGAAATCGATGACGATCTGCCCGCCGATGTCGCGCAGGCGAAGCTGGCGGGCGATGGCCGTCGCCGCTTCCATGTTCGTACGGAAGGCCATAGCCTCAAAATTCGTCTTGCCGCCGATCTTGCCGGAGTTGATGTCGATGGCCATAAGCGCCTCGGTCTGGTCGAACACCAGACGCCCGCCGGACGGCATGAGCACTTCGCGGGAATGTACCTGCTCGATCTGGTTGAGAAGGCCGAAGTGTTCCCAAAGGGTTTTGTCATGCTTCTCATAGAGATGCACGAGGTCGCCCTTGCGCGGGAACAGCAGGGAAGCCATCTCCCGGATGGCTTCGGCGGTTTCCGCGTTGTCCACCCAGACTTCGGACACGTCGTCGGACAGATAGTCGCGAACGCTCCGGCTGGCAAGGCCCGGTTCCTGATAGATCAGGGAGGGAACCTTTTCCGTGGTGGCGCGTTTGCGGATATCCTTCCAGACGCGCTTGAGGAAAGAGAGGTCCTTCTGGAGCGTGGTCTTGCTCGTGCCCGCGCTCACGGTGCGGACGATGGCCCCAAGCCCTTCGCCGGGCTCAAGGCCCCGGATGAGCTCGCGCAAACGGTTGCGCTCCTCGCCGTCCTCCACCTTGCGGGAAATGCCGATCTGCTCCTGCCCCGGCGTCAGCACGAGGAAACGCCCGGCGAGCGACAGCCATGTGGTCAGGAAAGCGCCTTTGGAGCCGTTGGGCTCCTTCACGACCTGCACGAGGACTTCCTGCCCGGGCTTGAGCACTTTCTGGATGGGCGGGTATTTGCGGCCCTTGGTGGGTTCGTGGGGCTGGAGGTAATATTCGGGGTGCACTTCGTCGATCTGCAGGAACCCGTTCTTCACGTTCCCGTAATTGACGAAGGCGGCTTGCAAATTGGTGTCGATGTTGTTGATGACGCCTTTGTAGATGTTGCCCCGGATCTTGGCCTGATGGGTCATCTCCACGTAGTACTCGCGCACGGAGCCGTCTTCGGTGAGCACCACCTCGACCATATCGCCGGGAAGGACGCTGACCAGCATCTTGCGGTCCACGCCGGACGCGGCGGCCTTGGCAGGCTTGCGGCCCTTCTTGGCGTCCTGCTCCTCTTCGCCTTCCTCGGCGGACTCGTCCTCGGCTTCCTGCAGCGCGGCGGCAGCGGCGGCCTTCTTGTTCCGGCGGCGGCGCGGCTTGCGCGGCACGCGAGGCGTGCGCGCCTCCTCACCCTCGGCTTCGGCGGGAGCGGCAGCGGGCTCGTCGTCATCGTCATCAAAAACGAACACCTCATCCTCGGGCACAGCGGCGGCCTGCACGCCCTGCTGATCCTTCCGCGTCTCCTCAGCCTGTTCGGCGGCGGAACGCGCGGGTTTGCGGCGGCGGGAACGGGAGCGAGGTTTGCGGGGAGCCTCTTCGCCCGTGGCGGCGGGTTCCTGCCCGGATTCAGCCCCTGCGGGCTCATCTTCGACGGCGGGCGCGGATTCGGCGAAGGCCTCAGCCGGAGCGTCGGCGGCTACGGGCTCATCAAAAATGGGCGTTTCATCCGCTTCCGGCGAGGCCGCGTCAACGGCGGCATCGCCTTCGGCGGGACGGCGGCGGCCCCGGCCGCTGCGGCGGGAACGGCGGCGCTTCGCGGGTGCGGCGGCATCGCCTTCGGCGGTTTCGAAAGCATCGGCGGCAGCGGATTCCTCCGGCGAGGCGACGGCAGGGACGGCGGCGGGTTCGGACACGGCGGGAACGGCGGACGCAACCGCCTCGGCGGGCAGTACGGAAGCGGCGACGGCGGGAATCTGAACGGGATGTTCGGTCAACACGGGCTGCTCAGGCTGCTTCGGCTCCACAGGCGCCTCAACAGGCTGTTTCGGCTGCTCGGACTGTTTCCGGGCTGTTTTCGCCGCAGACTGCTTCGGCGCGGAGCGTTTCCGTGCGGGAGCCTCGGGCGCGGCCTGTTCCTCCGTAGGTTGCGCCGACACGGCGTTCTCCGGAGCGGAAAGTTCCAGCGTGGCCTGCTCCACGGCAGGCTTCTTGCGACGCGGACGGCGGGGCTTCTTTTCGGGAGCGGAGTCGGAAGGGGTTTCAACGGCATCCGCAACGGCGGACATGGGCTTTTCGGACGCAGCCGGCTGTTCCGCCGGGGCTGCGATCTTTTCAGAATCGGTCATATGTTTCCTCAAAAAAACAAAAAAGTATCGGGGTGCCGTCCGGCTGGCGCGGGCGGCCGCAAAAATCGCGGGCTCGGACGCGCCGTTCGCTCGGCGTCTCCGAAGGAGCCCCATGCATACGGGCCTCGCCGGGAGAAAGCCTTTCCGGAGAATACGGAGGGCGGGCGGGGCCGCAAGACGCGGGTTTCCAAAAAATTTTTCCGGCGGTGACAAATGCCCCTGCGCACGGACAGGCCAGCGGCCCGGGCGGGGAAGCGACGATCCGGGCGAACCGGTCAGTCCAGCATGTGAAGCGTCACCGACAGGTCGTCCCCCGCAAGCCGCAGGACGGCATAGCCGCCCGTCGCAAACGCGCCGGGATTGACCAGCACGGTGCGTCCGAGGCGATCCACGGCGCGGGATTCATGGATGTGTCCGCACAGGCACACATCAGGCTGCGCGTCCAGAATGAAGTCGCGTACGGCGGAGGAACCAACGTGGATTCCGTCCCCGACGATGTCGCACAGCGTGTCATGCGGAGGCGTATGCACGGAAAGCACCACATGGCGATACGTCCGGGCCTCCCTCCACATGTGTTCGAGCCAGTCCGCAAAGCGGGACTCGGGAAATTCGCTCGGCGTACCGAACGGCGTGAACGTGGAGCCGCCAAGCCCCATGAGCGCGACGCCGGGAGCCAGCTCACGTACGCATAAATGGGTATTCCATCCCTGCTTGGCAAGCCAGTCCGTGACTTCGGCGCGATCCATGTTGCCGATCTGCGCGTAAATGACGGGATTGTAGCGGGTGAGCTTCTCAAGCACATTGCGGGCCTGCGCCGCGCCGCCGGTGACGGTCAGATCGCCGGTGACGATGATGCCGTCGGCCTCTTCCAGCCCCTGGATTTCGCCAAGCCGGGCGGCCTTGTCGTGAAGATCGCCCATGACGATCCATGTGCGGACCCCGGAGGACGGGGCCGCCGCACCGGAAGTTCCGGAAGCGGGGACCGCAAAGGACGAAAGAGGCTGGGCGCTTGGCATGTCGGCAACTTCCTTGTACTGTTGGGGTTGCAGGGTATACCGGCTTGCCTTTCCCTGCAAGGGATTCCACTTCACTGATCTTTCGTACCCTAACCTATTGTTTCAGGTTTGACAAAGGTGCGCCATGTCCCTTCCCCCGACCTCCCCTTCCGTGACGGGTACGCCCTCCGGCCACGCCGTCCCGGACAGAAATGTCTTGCGTTCCGAGCTGATACGCGCCCGCAAAGCCCTTGCCCCCGCCGATTGGGAACGCCATTCCGCCGCCGTCCAGCGGCGTGTCCTCGCCCTCCCCGAGTGGCGCGACGCCCGTACGGTCGCCATGTATATCGCCGTGCGGAACGAAATCTCCACCGATGAAATTATCAGACGTGCGTGGGCCGAAGGCAAACAGGTGCTCCTGCCCCGCTGCCTCCCGCCGAGCGAGGGCGAAGGAATCATGGAATTCGTCCTGTGCCGGGGCTATGATGAACTGACGCCCGGCGCCTTCGGCCTCTCCGAGCCCGGCCCCGCGTGCGTACCCCTGCCCCGCACGGGATGGGAGCAGGACGCCGCCGGAACCTTCGTCCCGCCTTCCGGGACGGATGCGTCTCTTCGGCTGCCGGATCTGATTCTGGTCCCCGCCGTGGGCATCAGCCCCGCCGGGGCGCGCCTCGGGTACGGCAAGGGCTTCTACGACCGCCTGCTCGCCCTGCCCGGCTGGGGCGGCGCGAAGCGGCTGGCGCTTGTCCACTCCTTCCAGCTCGCCGCATTTCCCGCCGGACCTCTGGACATCCCCATGCACGGCTACGCTACCGAAAAGGAACTCATATGGCTCTGAGCTTCATCCCCTTCGCCTTTCCCGGCGTCCCGGGCGTCCGCTGCGCCTTCCAGACCCGCGACTGGGGCGTTTCGGAAGGGCCCTATGGAGGCGGGAACATCGCCTATACGGTAGGGGACGATCCCTTGCGCGTCTCGGCCAACCGGCTGGATCTCGCCGCATCTCTTGAGGTTGCCGAAATCGCCGAGCTCGATCAGATCCACGGCGATACGCTCGTTTTCGATCCCCCGCCCTCGCCGCTGGAGCGGTTCGTGGAGCCGCCCGCCTTTCCCAAAGGGGACGGCCTTGCCACGGACAAACCCGGCATCGGCCTGATCATCAAGACCGCCGACTGCCAGCCCGTCCTCGTCGCGCACAAGGAAGGGCGCCACATCGCGGCCTTCCACATCGGCTGGCGCGGCAACCGCCTGCGTTTCCTCCAGTCCGGCATCGCGGCCTTCTGCGGGCGCTACGGCCTCGACGCCCGCGATCTGCTCGCCGTGCGCGGCCCGAGCCTCGGCCCGCAGCGCTCGGAATTCGTCAATTACGGCAAGGAATGGGGCCCCGATTTCGCCAACTGGTTCAACGCCCGCGACAAGACCATGAACCTCTGGCGGCTGACCCGCGATCAGCTGCTGGAGGCGGGCCTGCCGGACGAAGGCATCTTCGGCCTCGATCTGTGCACGGCGTCCATGCCGGACAGCTTCTTCTCCTACCGCCGGGACGGGATCTGCGGGCGTCAGGCCAACGTCATCTGGATAGCCTGAATGCCCATGCTGCTGGACATCCGGGATACGGTGGCCGACTATGCGGAACTCATCGCCCGCGTGGTCGGCGTGGACGTGGAAGTCGTGGACGCGGGCCTGAACCGCCTCGCCGGGACGGGCCTCTATGCCTCCGGGGTCGGGGAAAACATCCGCGCCGAGGGCGAAACCTACCGCCACGTCATGCGCATCCGGCGCTCGTTCGTCATGGAGGCGCCCCGCGAGCATTTCATCTGCACGCGCTGCCCGGGGCGCGACCTCTGCCGCGAAACCCTTTCCATCAGCACGCCCATCATCGACGGCAGCGACGTGCTCGGCGTCATCGGGCTCGTCTGCTCCACCGACGAGGACCGCGCCCGTGTCCTTGAGCACAAGGACGTGTACGTCCAGTTCATCGAGCGCTGCGCGGAATTCATCCTGCACAAGCTCCACGACCACGCCGACCTGCTCCGCGCCCGGTCATTCCTCGACATCATGCTGCGGATTCTCGAAATCAACAGCCGGGGCATCGTCATCTTCAACGCCAAGGGCGGCATTTCCTATCTGAACGACATCGCCCGCCGTGATCTCGGGCTCAAGGACGACGGCCTGCCCACGGACGTGCAGTTCAAACGGACCGGGGAATCCTTTTCGGATCTCGAGGAATTCGTGGTCACCGCCCGGAGCCGCAAGCACACGCTCATGGGCCAGATGACCCCGCTCGTGCCGTCGGACTACCATTTTGCCACGGTCTTCACCTTCGAGTCCCTGCCGCGCATGGCGGATCGCGTCTCTTCCCTCGGGGACTCCCTTTCCGGCGTCGAAAACCTCATCGGGCGCTCGCCCGCCATGCTCCAGCTGAAAGATCAAATCCGCCAGATCGCGGGCTCCACGTCCACGGTCCTCGTCACCGGCGAATCCGGCACCGGCAAGGAACTCGTCGCCCGGGCCATCCACGCCGCCAGCGGCCGCCGGGACAAGCCCTTCATCGGCATCAACTGCGGGGCCATCCCCGACGCCCTGCTCGAAAGCGAGCTGTTCGGCTACACGGGCGGCGCGTTCACCGGCGCGAGCGCCAAGGGGCGCATCGGCAAATTCGAGCTGGCCCACAAGGGCGTGCTGTTCCTCGACGAAATCAGCACCATGCCGCTCTACCTGCAAGTGAAGCTGCTCCGCGTCCTGCAGGAACGGGCCTTCACCCGCCTCGGCTCCAACCGGCTCATTGAGGTGGATATCCGTATTATCGCGGCGACGAACGAAGATCTTGCCGGAGCGGTGCGCCAAGGCCGTTTCCGCGAGGATCTCTTCTACCGCCTGAACGTGATCCCGCTGCAGGTGCCGCCCCTGCGCGAGCGCCACGGCGACATCGAGCTGTTGTCGTCCCACTTCCTCGCCCGCTACAGCGCCCGGTTCAACAAGCCGGTCCCGTCGCTCGGCCCGGACATGCCCGCGGCCCTCTCCGCCTACCCGTGGCCCGGCAACGTGCGCGAGTTCGAGAATGTGATGGAGTTTATGGTCAACATGGCCCCGTCCGGCGGGGTCCTGCATCCTGACATGCTCCCCGCCTCCGTGCGCGGGGCCTTGCCCTCTTCCGCGCCTTCACCCTCCGCCCCCCTCCCGCCCGGCGGGATCACCCCGCTCCGCGATCTGGAACGCAACGCCATTCTGGACGCCGTCCGCCGCTGCGGGGACGACACGCCCGGAAAGAAAGCCGCTGCCGCCGCCCTCGGCATCGGCGTCGCCACGCTCTACAGGAAACTGAAGGAGTATGAGGACGAAGCGGCGGCCCTCTCCCGTACCACCTAACCCCACCTGAACAGGATGGAACTTGCGATTTTTGGGATTTCGCAGTAGAGTCCCTCCTTTGTGTGCCGACTGGCGAGAGTGGCGGAATTGGTAGACGCACTGGACTTAGAATCCAGCGGATTTCCGTGGGGGTTCAACTCCCCCCTCTCGCACCAGAAAGCCTTCCGGTGCATTCATAAACCTCGTGTTTTGATTGATAAAAAGTTCGTCCGTCCGCCCTTGAGCAGGTCGGCTCCCCTAAGGAGGGAATCCCCATGGAATTTGTCGTTGAAAACCTTTCCCCTACCCGGAAAAAGATCGCCTTCACCCTGACCGCGGATGATGTGAACGCCGCTATCAACACCGCCGTCAAGGGCTTCCAGAAGGATCTGTCCCTGCCCGGCTTCCGTAAGGGTAAAGTCCCCGCGTCCGTAGTGGAAAAGCGCTTCGGCGAAGACGTGTACGCCCGCGCCACGCAGGACGAGATCAACGGCCTCCTCCAGAAGACCCTCAAGGAATCCGGCCTGACCCCCGTTTCCAGCATGGAAATGGACAACCATGACGCCTTCGCCCGCGATACCGAATTCAAGTGCAACGTCACCTTCGACGTGCTGCCCGAAATCGAGTTCCCCAACTACGAAGGCCTCGAAGTCGATCAGGCCAAGGCCGACGTGTCCGACGACGACGTGAACGAAATCATTGAAAACCTCCGCGGCCGCATGGCGGAACTTACCGAAGTGACCGAAGATCGCCTGCCTCAGGACGGCGACACCGTGGATGTCGACTACTCCGGCACCGATGAGGAAGGCAACAAGATCGACGATGTGCAGGGCGAAAACTTCGGCGTGGCCCTCGGCCAGGGCCAGGCCCTCCCCGATTTCGAAGCCCTCGTGAAGACCGCCAAGGTCGGCGAAGAAAAGACCGGCCCCGTGAACTTCCCCGCCGACTACCCCCACAAGCCGCTGGCCGGCAAGACCGTCATCTTCACCATCAAGGTGAACAAGATCCAGACCAGCCAGAAGCCCGAAGTGAACGAGGAGTTCGCTCAGAAGGTCGGCCAGGAAAGCCTGGAAAAGATGAAGGCCTCCATCGTCGAGCACGTTTCCGCCACGAAGGCTCAGGCCGCCCGCAGCGAAGCCATGAAGAAGCTCATCGACGGCCTCCTTGAAAAGGTTTCTTTCGAAATCCCCGATTCCATGCTGAACGCCCGCGTCGAGCGCGTGGTGCAGGAACAGGCCATGAAGCTCCAGCGCATGGGCATCGACGACCTCCGCAAGGACCAGGCTCAGGAAGAAAAGCGCGAAGAAGCCAAGAAGGAAGCCCTCGAAACCCTGCGTCCCCAGGTGTTCCTGATGGCCCTCGCCCAGAAGGAAAACATCACCGTCAACGATCAGGAAGTGGAAATGGCCATCTACGGCATGGCCATGCGCGCCCAGCAGGACTACAAGAAGGTCAGCGAAGCCTATCACAAGAGCGGCCTGATCTATGAACTGCGCGACCGCATCCTCGCTGACAAGGCTCTGGAAATGGTCTACAGCAAGGCGAAGATCAACGAAGTCCCCGCCGTGAGCCTGAGCGAGACCAAGAACGCGGACTAGTCCGTTTTCCGCCCGCTTTTTTGGAAAAATGAGGAGAGGGGAGTGTCCGCACTCCCCTCTTTATTGTATGGTGGCCCTGTGCTATTTCCCGTTTTTATGGCTTCATCCCGAGACAACGGCGCAATCGTGCTTATCTGACGGGGAAAGCCCTGATGCCCAATTATCATATGGAGACAGTATGCAAGATATTCTTGATATGACGGTGCCCATCGTCGTCGAAACGTCGGGCCGCACCGAACGCGCTTATGATATTTTTTCCCGCCTGCTGAAAGACCGCATCGTGCTCCTCGGCTCCGAGGTCAACGACGCGGTGGCGTCCCTCATCTGCGCCCAGCTGCTTTTCCTCGAATCGCAGGACCCGGAAAAAGAGATTTATCTCTACATCAACAGCCCCGGCGGCTCCGTCACGGCGGGCATGGCCATCTACGATACCATGAACTACATCACCCCGCCCATCGCCACCGTGTGCATGGGCCGCGCCGCCAGCATGGGAGCCTTCCTCCTCAGCGCGGGCCAGAAGGGTATGCGCTACGCCCTGCCCAACAGCCAGGTGATGATCCACCAGCCCCTCGGCGGATTCCAGGGACAGGCCACCGACATCGACATCCATGCCCGCGAGATCCTGCGTATGCGCGAGACCCTCAACGGGCTGCTGGCGAAGCATACCGGCCAGCCCATCGAAAAGATCGCCCAGGATACCGAACGCGACAACTTCATGACCGCCGAAATGGCGCAGGCCTATGGTCTGGTGGACAAGGTTCTCGCCTCCCGCCGTGACCTCCTCGCCGAAAAGTCCGAATAGGAAGAGAGATGCCCAATACCACTCCCCCGAACGAACCCCGCTGCTCTTTCTGCGGCAAAACCGAAACGCAGGCGAACCAGCTCGTCTCCGGGCCGGACGGCGTGCACATCTGCGACGAATGCATCGCCTCCTGCAACGAAATGATGGCTCAGAACGCCATCGAGCAGGTCCGCGAAGACGAACGCCTGCTCACCCCGCAGGAAATCAAGGCCCGCCTCGACGAATACGTCATCGGGCAGGATGAGGCCAAGAAGATCCTCGCCGTGGCGGTGCACAACCACTACAAGCGCGTCTTCTATGCCGACGCCCTCAGGGGCAGCGACGATGTGGAGCTCGAAAAGAGCAACATCCTGCTTGTCGGCCCCTCCGGAAGCGGCAAGACGCTCCTCGCCAAGACGCTGGCCCGCGTCCTGCGCGTGCCGTTCGCCATCGCGGACGCCACCACGCTGACCGAGGCCGGGTATGTGGGCGAAGACGTGGAAAACATTCTGGTCCAGTTGCTTCAGAATGCCGACTACGACCTTGAAGCGGCCCGCAAGGGGATCATCTACATCGACGAAATCGACAAGATCTCCCGTAAGGCAGACGGCCCGTCCATCACCCGCGACGTGTCCGGCGAAGGCGTCCAGCAGGCGCTGCTCAAGATCATCGAAGGCACGGAAGCCAACATTCCTCCCAAAGGCGGCCGCAAGCACCCGCAGCAGGAATTCATCCGCATGGACACCTCGAACATCCTGTTCATCGTGGGCGGGGCGTTCATCGGACTGGACAAAATCGTCGAGCAGCGTATGCGCGGCGGCAGCATGGGCTTCGGGGCCAAGGTGGAGACCAAAAAGGAGCGCACCCTCGGCGAGCTCCTCGAACAGGTGCATCCCGCCGACCTCGTGCAGTTCGGGCTCATCCCCGAATTCGTGGGCCGTATCCCGGTCCTGACGCACGTGGACGATCTCGGCGAGGACGACCTCGTCCGTATCCTGACCGAGCCCAAGAATGCCCTCACCCGGCAGTACCAGAAGCTGTTCGAACTCGACAACGTGACCCTGCGCTTCACCTCCGACGCCCTGCGCGCCATCGCCCACAGGGCCATCGAGCGCAAGACCGGCGCGCGCGGCCTGCGCAACGTCATGGAAAGCGTCATGCTCGACATCATGTATCAGCTTCCTTCCATGCCCGGCGTGAAGGAGTGCGTAATCAACGACGCGGTCATCGAAAAGAAGGCCCCGCCGCTGTACATCTACGACACCGAAGCGCACATCGCTTCGTAAGGTTTGCAGAAAAGAATGTGGGGGGAAGGGAAAACCTTTTGGAAAAGGGTTCTCCCTTCCCCCCACGCCCCCCCATCCCTTCCAAAAACTTTCGGCTGGCGGGGAGGGAGCGCGGCAGGCGTTTCCTGTTGCAATATAAAGAGTTCCATACGGCCCGTCGCGGCATACGAAGCCGGGCTAGGGGCCGTTAAAAGCCTTGGGAAGATGAGAGGAGGGGAGAAGGAATCCCTTCTTCAGAAGGATTCCTTCTCCCCTCCCCGGTTCCGTTACCTTCTAAAGGAGCAAGCATGAACGAAACGAACGACACCATCACCAGCAATGCAACACTGGAGGGATTCGAGCTTCCGCTCATGCCCTTGCGGGAGGTGGTCATGTCGCCGCACTCGATCATGCCCCTCCTCGTGGGCCGCGAAGCCTCGATCAAGGCCATCGAAAGCGCCGTGAACGACTACGGCAAGCGCATCTGCCTCGTGACGCAGCGCGAACCCGAACTGGAAAAGCCCGATCCGGCGGATCTCTATGCCGTTGGCGTGGTCGGGCGCGTGCTCCAGTACATGAGGCTGCCTGAAGGCCCGATCAAGGTGCTCTTCGAGGGCCTGTACCGCATCAGCTGGCGGCCTCTGACGCCCGAAGATCAGGAAAACCCGTTCGGGACGGATGCCTTCCCCAAGGTCGTGGTCACGCCGTTGCCCATCATGCGCAATGACGGCCCGGAAACCGAAGCGCTGGTACGGGCCACAAAGGAAATCCTCGCGGAATACGCCCATACCAACAAAAAACTCACTCCGGAGATCCTTTCCGCCGTCTCCGCCCTGCGCGATCCCGGGCAGCTCGCCGATACCATTCTGCCTCTGCTCAAAATCGAATACCCCAAAAAACAGGAAGCGCTGGAGCTGGCCGATCCCGGACAGCGCCTTGAAAAGGTTTACGAGTTCCTGAATACCGAGATGGAACGGGTCTCGATGGAACGGCGCATCAAGAGCCGCGTCAAAGACCAGATGGATAAAAACCAGCGGGAATACTATCTTTCCGAGCAGATCAAGGCCATCAACAAGGAAATGGGCCGCGAAGACGATCCGCAGGCCGAGATCGCGGAGCTTGAGCAGATGCTCAAGGCCAAGAACATGCCTGAGGAAGCCCGTGAAAAGGGCATGTCCGAGCTCAAGAAGCTGCGCATGATGGCCCCGGCCTCCGCCGAATACGCCATCGTCCGCAACTATGTGGACTGGATTCTGGAACTGCCGTGGAATGACATGCGGGAAACCAGCATCGACATTCCCGAGGCCCGCGCCATCCTCGACGCCGACCATTTCGGCCTAGAGAAGCCCAAGCAGCGCATCCTTGAGTTCCTCGCCGTCCAGAAGCTCACCAACGCGCTCAAAGGCCCCATCCTCTGCCTCGTCGGGCCTCCCGGCGTGGGCAAGACCTCGCTGGCCCGCTCCGTCGCCACGGCCACGGGGCGCGAATACGTGCGCCTGTCCCTCGGCGGCGTGCGCGACGAAGCCGAAATCCGCGGCCACCGGCGCACCTACGTGGGCGCCATGCCCGGCAAGATCATCATGGCCCTCAAGCGCGCCAAGTCCAGCAACCCGCTGTTCTGCCTCGATGAAATCGACAAGATGAGCTCCGATTACCGGGGCGATCCCGCGTCCGCCCTGCTGGAGGTGCTCGACCCCGAGCAGAACAAGACCTTCAACGACCACTACCTCGACATCGACTACGATCTGTCGAAGGTGTTCTTCATCACCACGGCGAACTCGCTGCACAATATCCCCGCCCCGCTTCAGGACCGTATGGAAATCATTGAGCTTTCCAGCTACCTCGAAGTAGAGAAAAAACACATCGCCCGTGATTTCCTCCTGCCGCGCCAGATCAAGGAGCATGGCCTCAAGCCCGGGAACATCTCCCTGCCCGAGGAGACGCTCACCGAGGTCATCCGTTCCTACACGCGCGAGGCCGGGGTCCGCAGCCTTGAACGCGAAATCGGCGCGCTGTGCCGCAAAACCGCGATCAAGCTGGTGGAAGGGGGCAACCTCGACCAGTGCGTGACCATTACGCCGGAGGATCTGGAAAGCTATCTCGGCGTGAAGAAGTACCGCATGGACGAGAACGAAAAGTCACCCAAGGTCGGCGTGGTCAACGGTCTGGCCTATACGGGCGTGGGCGGCGTGCTGCTCAATGTGGAAACGGTGATCATGCCCGGCAAGGGGAATGTGGCCACCACCGGCAAGATCGGCGAAGTCATGAGCGAGTCCGCGAAGGCGGCGCTTTCCTACGTGCGTTCCCGGGCCGCGGCACTCGGGCTCAAGCCCGATTTCCACAGCGAGATCGACATCCACACGCACTTCCCCGAAGGCGCGACCCCCAAGGACGGCCCCTCGGCGGGCATCGCCATCACCACGAGTCTCGTTTCCGCCCTGCTCGGCATCCCCGTGCGGCATGACGTGGCCATGACCGGCGAAGTCACCCTGCGCGGGCGCGTGCTGCCCATCGGCGGCCTGCGCGAAAAGCTTCTCGCCGCCAGCCGCGCCGAGATGGCGACCGTGATCATCCCGCGCGACAACGCCAAGGATCTCAAGGAAGTGCCTGACGAAATTCTCCAAACGCTGCGCATTGAGCTGGTGGACCATGTGGACGAGGTGCTCCCCATTGCCCTCGACGCGCCCGAGGACGCCATTTGGGACAAGAGCGACTGCCCCTCTCTTATCGAGTCCCTCCGCCGCCATCACGAGCCCGCGGTGACGACGGCGCAGTAGGAAGTGAGAGAATTGGGGAGGGGAGGAGGAACCTTTCTGGAGAAAGGTTCCTCCTCCCCTCCCCAAACCCCACCCCTCCGCCTCCCAAGACTTTCGTAAGGGTCGATGAAGGGTGGAAGTGGTTTGAAGGGCAAGCTGTTGGCGCACGTCCCCCGGTTCCGCGCCCCCAAAATTTAACTTTGCACGGTATTTGATTGGTACAAGGTTACAGTAATTGATTTCGTTGAGTTTTTTGAAGGCATTTGTTGGCAAGCTCAACGACGAAAAAGTTTCCTCAGTATTTATCTTGGATTACATGGAATAGAATATCAATCGGTTACTGCGATACAGCCTTGTTTTTTGATGCGAAGGGACTCACTCCGGGTTCCCTCCCCACCAGTCAAAATTTTTGCGGGAGGGGGTTCGGGGGAGGGGCTTTTTATAAAAAGCCCCTCCCCCGTGCCTCTCTCCAATATTCCAAACCGCAGGGACGGCCCTGCGGCTAGCTCACGAACCGGGGACGGCCTCGACAACATGGCGAGGTAATGTATGCACTGGTTTCTGCTTGTTTTGGCCGGATTGCTCGAGGTAGGCTGGGCCATCGGCCTGAAGAGTTCCCACGGGTTCACGCGGTTCTGGCCTTCGGTGGCGACGCTTGTCCTCATGGCCTTGAGCTTTTTCCTGCTGGCCTCGGCCCTGAAACATCTTCCCATCGGCACTGCCTACGCGGTCTGGACGGGCATCGGGGCTGTGGGCACGGCGCTGCTCGGCATCGTTCTTTTCGGCGAATCGGCATCCCCGGCGCGCCTTCTGTGCATCGGGCTGATCCTCGCGGGCATCGCCGGGCTGAAACTGCTTTCCGATGCATAACGGCATATTGTGAATGAACAAGGGTGAAACGGTATGGCACGCATTCTGATCATCGACGACGAGGAACCCATCCGGTTCTCGCTCCGGGGCATTCTGGAGGACGAAGGGTACGAAGTGCTTGAGGCCGCCACCGCCGAGGAAGGGCTTGAGGTCGCCGACGCGGAACGTCCGGATCTCGTTTTCCTCGACATCTGGCTGCCCGGCATGGACGGCCTCACCGCGCAGGCACGCCTCAAGGGGAACCATCCCGATCTGCCCGTCGTGATGATCTCGGGGCATGGAACCATCGAGACCGCCGTAAGCGCCATCCAGCAAGGGGCCTACGATTTCATCGAAAAGCCCCTTTCGCTGGAAAAGGTCGTCATCGTCGCGGCCCGCGCCCTTGAAGCGGGCTCCCTGCGCCGGGAAAATCAGGTGCTCCGTACCGTTTTGCCCGAACAGGACGAACTCATCGGCCAGTCCCCGGTCATGCTCAAATTCCAGGAACTGCTGGCCCGCGTCGCCCCCACGGACGTGTGGGTACTGCTCACCGGGGAAAACGGCACGGGCAAGGAACTCGCCGCCCGCGCCCTGCACGCCGGGAGCCGGCGCGCCGATGCGCCCATGATCGCGGTGAACTGCGCCGCCATCCCCGAAGAACTCATCGAAAGCGAGTTGTTCGGGCATGAAAAGGGCGCGTTCACCAGCGCGGATCAGGCCCGGGCCGGACGCTTCGAAATGGCGAACAACGGCACGCTGTTCCTCGACGAAATCGGGGACATGAGCCTGAAGACGCAGGCCAAGATCCTCCGCATCCTTCAAGAGCAGTCCTTCGAGCGCGTGGGCGGCACGCGGACCATCAAGGTGGATGTGCGGGTCATCGCCGCAACGAACAAAAACCTTGAGGAGGCCATTGCCGCCGGGACATTCCGCGAAGACCTGTACTACCGGCTCCGCGTGGTCCCGCTGCACCTGCCCCCCCTGCGCGAGCGCGGGGGAGACCTCGATCTGTTGCTGGCGGCCTTCACGGAACGCCTGTGCCACGTACACGCCTGCAAAGCGCCCGTCTACGCGCCGGAAACGATGGAACGCCTCCGCCGTTACCCGTGGCCCGGCAACGTGCGCGAACTGCGCAATTTCGCGGAGCGCATGGTGATCCTCTTTGGCGGCAAGACTGTCCTCCCCGTGGATCTCCCGCCGGAAATGACCCCGCAGGGCAAGCCGGAGCCGTCTGCCGAGGCAGCTTCCGCCGCCTGCGAACCCGCGTTCCTGCCGCAATCCGCGGTGCTGGACCCGGATCTTGATTTCAAGAAGGCCAGGGCCGTGTTCGAGGCCCGCTATCTTGAGGCGAAACTCCACGAATGCGGCGGCAACATCACAAGGCTCGCCGAGACCATCGGCCTTGAGCGCAGCTACCTGCACCGCAAGCTGAAAGGATACGGGATTTCTTCGGAGTAGCGCCCCCGTTGCCCATGTTTCGGCAATGAGGAAAAAAGGCTCCACCGGAGCCTACAAACACAAAAGCCTTAGGAAAGAACAGGACGGGGTTTAAGGCGGGGAGAGAAAAGCCCTTTCTCTGGGAGTTTTTCTCTCCCTTCCCCAAGGCCTCTTCCCAAAGGAGCGTTTACAATGGAATTGCGTTTTCAGGCCGGAGGGCCGGAAAGTTGGTCGGCGGACGCGGTGATCGTGTTCCTGTCGGAAGACGAGAAACTGGAAAAAGCCTACCCCGAACTGCTGGACGCCGCGCCGTGGATGTCCATCGCGCCGGGAATGCGCGACTTCCACGGGAAAAAAGGCGAAATGGGCCTCCTCTACGGCCCTCCCGCGCACCCTCTGTCCCGCGCCGTCGTGGTCGGCCTCGGCAAGCTCGACGCACTGACGTATGCGGAAACGCTTGAGGAACTCCGCAAGGGCGCCGGAGCCGCAGCCCTCCGCTGCCGCGAACTTGGCGTGGACACGCTGGCCCTCCCCGTTTCCGGGCTGGCCCGCTTCAACGCCGATGTCGAGCGCACCATTGAAGAAATCGTCTGCGCCGCCATGCTTGGCCTGTGGCGCAACAAGGCGTTCAAGTCCAAAGAGCCCGAAGACGCCGATCCGCGCTGGCTGGCCCTCCTGTTCTGCGACGCCAACGTGCCGGACTTCCCCCGCCTTGCCGCCCGGCGCGGCGAGACCCATGCCGAAGCCGTCATCCTCGCCCGCAACCTCGCCAACACCCCGGCCAACAGCCTCACGCCGGAAGACATGGCTGAAGAAGCCCGCAAGCTCGCCCGCCGCCACGATATGAACTGCGAAGTGCTCGAACGCGAGGACATCGTTTCCCTCGGCATGGGCGCGTTCGCCGCCGTCGCCGCCGGTTCCGTCAACGATCCGCGCCTGATCATCCTTGAGCACGCCCCCGCCGGGCACGCCGACGAAGCTCCGCTCATCGTGGTGGGCAAGGGCATCACCTTCGACAGCGGCGGGATCTCCATCAAGCCCGCCGCCGGGATGTGGGAAATGAAGGGCGACATGGGCGGCGCGGCTGCGGTCATGGGCCTGTTCGAAGCCCTCGGCCAGCTCGAAACGCCCCGCCGCGTCATCGGCCTTATGGCTTGCGCCGAGAACATGCCCGACGCCCGCGCGACCCGGCCCGGCGACGTGGTGAAGACCCTCAGCGGCAAGACCGTGGAGATCGTCAACACCGACGCCGAGGGGCGCCTTGTGCTTTGCGACGCCCTGACCTACGCGCAGCAGCGCTGGAACCCTTCCATGATCGTGGACGTGGCGACCCTCACGGGCGCGTGCGTCGTGGCCCTCGGCGACGACGTGGCGGGCCTGTTCTGCCAGGACGCCACCCTTGCCCAGCGCATCAAGGATTTCGGCGACATCGTGGGCGAGCCCTACTGGCCCCTGCCCCTCTGGGACCGCTATTTTGAACTGCTCAAGAGCGAAACCGCCGACTTCGCCAACGCCGGAGCGCGGGCGGGCGGGGCGAGCAGCGCCGCCGTATTCCTCAAGCAGTTCATCACCTTCGACGGGAGCTGGGCGCATCTCGACATCGCCGGGCCCGGGTTCGTCACCCGCAGAATCCCCAACTGCCCCGCGGGCGGCACCGGTTTCGCCGTCCGCACGCTGATCGAGCTGGCGGAGAATAAATAGTAGTTGGGGAGGGGCGGGGAAACCTTTCTGGACGAAGCAATGGGAATGAAAGACAGGTTCCGCGCAGATCGGGACTTCATTGACGGCGTGCTGAACGACGCCGACGACATGGTGGTTGCCCTGAACGACGGCGACGGGGCCCCGTATGCCTTTCCGGTGAATTTTGTCCTGCTGGGCGACGCGCTGTACATCCATACCGCGTTCACCGGAAAGAAAATGGACTTGATCCGCAAGAACCCGCGCGTGGGGTTCTCCGCCTATGTGGATGTCCGCATCATCCGCGAGAAGGCCACAACCACGTTCCGCAGCGTTTGCGGGACCGGGACGGCGGCCATCGTCGAGGACAAGGAGGAAAAACGCACCGCGCTCGATGCCATCACTGTGCGCTACAAATCCTTGTGCCCGCGCCCCGCGCCCGATTCCATGATCAACCGGGTCGCCATCATCCGCATCGACATCGACTCGCTCATGGGGAAATACGCCCCCGGCAAAGAGGAAGCGCTCAAAGCATGAACCCTCCGCCAGCGCATCAGACCTTGCCCCTCGTCACGGAGCGCCTGTGGACCCGTCTCTGGACAGAGGCGGATCGCGCCGCTTTCCGCCGTATGAACGCCGATCCCCGCGTCATGAAGTTCTTTCCGTCCACACTCTCCGAAGCCGAAAGCGACGCACTTCTGGCCCGAATTCAGGCACATCAGGAGGAGCACGGCTTTACGTTCTGGGCTGTGGAGGACAAAAACACCGGAAGTCTCGCCGGACTCACCGGGCTTGCACGGGTGGCCTTTGACGCGCCGTTCACGCCCTGCGTGGAAATCGGCTGGCGGTTCCTGCCCGAATACTGGGGCACGGGATACGCCCTCGAAGCCGCCCGCAGCGTGATGGGCTACGCCTTCAAGGTTCTGAAGCTTCCCGAAGTCGTCGCCTTCACCGCGGAAACCAACCTGCCGTCACAGGGCCTCATGCGGCGGCTCGGGATGCTCCACAACCCCGCCGAGGATTTCGATCATCCCGCCCTGCCGCCGGATCACCCGCTCCATCGCCATGTGCTCTACAGGATGCTGAAAGACTTCTGGGAGTGACGCCCCCCGAACCTGAGGTTTGCCTCAGCGTGCTCCCTTTTCCACAGCTCCCCATGCCACCCCACACACAAAAACCCGCCCGAACGGACATCGCTCAGGCGGGTCTCCTTCCCTCTACCGGGAAAACCGGCAACAGGGATTCAATAAACGCAAAAGTCTTGGGAGGGAGAGGGGTGGGGCTTG
>QWCN01002158.1_pt1 | contig 30916 bp, 31 predicted proteins | sample 1972711 | NCBI WGS metagenome assembly QWCN01 (sample SAMN09866707, study PRJNA288562) | Human gut metagenome isolate term1_stool, whole genome shotgun sequencing... | isolation source: gut | host: Homo sapiens | place: USA: California
CTCCCACTGGCTTCCTTGGGTATACAGCCTTTTCCTTCTCTCCTATACCCTCTTGCACCGGTTCCCTTGGGCATACAGCTCTCCTTTTCTCCCCCATACCCTCTCCCGCCGGTTCCCCTGGGTATATTGCACCCTTTCCTCTTCTCCATACCCTCTTTCTCCAGCTTCCTCAAGTATATAGTCCTGCCTGACATAGAAAATCCCTGCCCCAATCCTGATATACCAGAATTAAGGCAGGGCTTCTGTCCTTATGCTGCTTATTTACTTTTTATTCCCTACTTTGCCACATCCAAATCAGCATAGGTAAATTCTGCTCCCCAGATATGATGTGCAAGTCCTGTTACTTTTGTATTCAGCAGGTAGCTCACACCGTTCTGGTAGGTAGGATAAATGGCACAGTCATCCTCCAGCAGAATCTTTTCTGCTCTGGAAAGTTCATTCCACCTCTCATCAAAGTTCCCTGACAAATCGCCGGAGGTTGCACGGGTGATAATGTCTGTGTACTCTTCGCTGTCATAGCCGTTTAAGTTGCAGGCGCCGCCGATTTTGAACAGTTCCAGATGGTTTAAGGGGTCAGGATAGTTGGACTCCCAGCCTACACTGGTCATCTCATAATCGCCTGAGAACAGCTCCTCATAACGCTGCTTGCTGGGTACGGAACGAATATTAATCGTCAGACCGGGAAGATTGGTTTCCCAGCGGTTCTGTAAAAATACTGCGATTGCAGATGCCGTTTCCGCATCAGAGGTTGTATAGGTCAGTTCGACAGAATCCACACCAAGCTCCTTTAAGCCCTCGTTCCAGTATTCCAGTGCCTTTTCCGGGTCATATTTCTGATATTCCGTTCCGGTATAATCCCTGAAATCAACACCTGCTTCATTAAAGGAAAGTCCCTTTGCTGTCATATAGTTTGCGGGAATGGAGCCATCCTTCAATACCGTATTGCAAAGAGTTTCTCTGTCAATGGAATAGGAAAGTGCCTTACGGATATTGTCGTTTCCCAGATATTCATTTGCCATGTTCGGGAAAATAAAGCTTATAACGCCGTATTCTGCCTGATGAAACTCCTCCTTGCTCGTCCAGAGTTCTACCTGTTCTCCGCTGATACAGGTAAAGTCCACATCTCCGTTTTCAAATGCCAGAGCTGCCTGCTGGGTATCCTCAATCACCTGAAATTCAATGGTATCCACCTTTACATTTGCTGCATCATAATAATTTGGATTCTTCTTCAAAGCCCAGGTATTCGCTTCCAGCTCCCACTCATCAATATAATAGGGGCCGTTGGCAATACAGTTTTCAGAGCCCTGTGCAAATTCTGCCCCCTTCTCCTCACAGAACTTCTGATTCATGGGAGAAAACCGGCTGTATGTCAGAAAGTCTGTAAAATAAGGTACACTGTGGGTCAGATGGATGACAAAGGTATGCTCATCCGTGGCTTCTACTCCAAGCTCTGTATAGTCCTTCTCTCCGTTATAAATCTCGGAAGCATTTACAACTCCCAGTGTAATCATCAAATCATTGTTATTGTCACCGTTGTCCAGTTCCGGATTACAGGAACGCTTGAAGCCATATTCAAAATCATAGGCTGTCACCGGATCCCCATTTGTCCATTTCGCATCATCCCGGATAGTAAAGGTCCAGGTAAGTCCGTCCTCACTTACCTCCGTAGAGGCTGCCATGCCGGGAACTGCCGTGCCATTCGCAGACATTTTGTAAAGTCCTTCTACGGTAGCGGATACCATTTCCATATTATTCGTCATGCCCGTTACCTGAGGGTCCATATCCGTAATTGCTGACTGCTTACAGATAGTTACTACCTTGCCCTCTGCCTCCTTGGAAGAGGAACCGCATCCTGTCAATGTTGCTGCCACCATCACTCCGGTAAGAAATACCGCTGCTGCCTTTGTCTTTAATTTTCTCATAATCTCCTCCTGTTCCGCGAATCTGATTTTCGCATCGCTTTCTATGGTTAGCTTCCCCGCCGGAAGCAGGGAAGCTGCCACCTAAAAATCAATAGGGCGTCTGCCCCCGGACCACCGCTTAAACTCTTCTCCTGTTGCCAGCACCATATGGGTATCTGTCAGGTGATATTCGGTTCCTATGGTATAATCAATACCGCTGGTCTTATAATCGTAGGTTTCCGCTACTCTCGTTTTTTCCACCCGGGGATTGGGATGTGGAATAGCCGAAAGAAGGCTCCGGGTATAGGGATGAATCGGGTCGCCGAAAATTTCCTCCGTGGTTCCCTCCTCCACCAGATGCCCCAGATGCAGAACCCCGATTCTGTCAGAAATGTACTTTACCATGGACAAATCATGGGCAATAAAAAGATATGCCGTTCCCGTTTCATCCTGGATATCCTTCATCATATTGACTACCTGTGCCTGAATAGAAACATCCAGTGCGCTGATTGCCTCATCCGCGATAATCAGCTCCGGCTCCATGACAAGTGCTCTGGCGATTCCGATTCTCTGCCTCTGTCCTCCGGAAAACTGATGGGGATACCGGTTTGCCTGTTCTCTGGAAAGTCCCACGCGCTCCATAATCCGGTAAACCTTCTCTGCCCGCTCCTGCTGGCTGCTGTACAGATGGTGTACATCCAGCCCCTCGGCAATAATATCCATCACCTTTTCTCTGGGATTTAAGCATGCCATAGGGTCCTGAAAAATCATCTGCATCTTTGTCTTTAAAAACTGCTTTTCCTTCGCAGTCATTTTCCCGCCGATATCATGTCCGTCAAAGGTAATTTCTCCTGCGGTAGGATTATATAAACGGATAACGGAACGCCCCGTTGTGGATTTTCCGGAACCGGATTCTCCTACCAGCCCGTAGGTTTCTCCCCGGTTAATATAGAAAGAAATATCATCCACCGCCTTGACGCTGAAGGAACGGTTGATGGGAAAATACTGTTTTAAATGCTTTACCTCTAATAAAGGAGTCGTTTTATCTGTCATTTATTTATCCTCCTTAAGCATTTTATCAATTCTCGTCCGAAGGGACTTTGGCATTTCCACCTTCGGCGCATCGGGATGTGCCAGCCAGCTTGCCACCTTGTGATGTTCATTGATGGTAAACATGGGAGCTTCCTCCCGCAAATCAATGTTCAGGGCAAATTCATTTCTCGGCGCGAATGCCTCGCCCTTGATTTCATTTATCATATTAGGAGGTGTACCGGGAATCGTATAAAGCCTCTCCTCCTTGGTATCCACATCCGGCATGGAAGAAAGCAGTCCCCAGGTATAGGGATGTCTGGGGTCATAAAAGATATCCTCCACCGTTCCGTTTTCCACGATTTTTCCTGCATACATGACATTGACATAATCTGCAACCTTTGCCACAACTCCCAAATCGTGGGTAATATAGATAACGGAAATTCCCAGCTTTTTCTGCAAATCCTGTATCAGCTCCAGAATCTTCGCCTGAATGGTTACGTCCAGCGCCGTAGTCGGCTCATCACAGATTAGAACCTCCGGGTTGCAGGCAAGGGCAATCGCAATTACCACCCTCTGCCTCATTCCACCGGAAAGCTGGTGGGGATAGCTTTTCATAAATTCTTCTGCATTGTTGATGCCTACCAGCTTCAGCAGCTCAATGGCTCTTTCCGCCGCTTCCTTCTTTGATTTATGGAAATGATGTATCATGCCCTCCATCAACTGATTTCCGATGGTAAGAGTAGGATTCAGGGAAGTCATGGGGTCCTGAAATACCATGGCAATTCTTTTTCCGGCAATCAGATTTCTTCTCTTCTTGGGCGATAAGGTCAGCAGGTCTACACTGGTCTGCTTTCCGTTTTCCTCATAAACAAAATCAATACTGCCGCTGTTAATGATTTCATTGCTGCTCATGATTCCCATAATCGCCTTTACGGTAACGCTTTTTCCGGAACCGGATTCTCCCACAATAGCAATGGTTTCTCCTTTGCGGAGCTCCAGATTGACACCTCTTACCGCATTGACAATACCGGACACGGTATGAAAGGACACGGACAGATTATCTACTTTTAAAACATAATTCTTTTCACTCATAGCCTTTTCCTCCCTTACTTGTCCTTCATCTTCGGGTCTACTGCATCTCTCAGTCCATCTGCCAGAAGGTTAAAGCTCAGCATCAGGATTGCCAGCACCAGCACCGGAATGACCAGCATATGCGGATGAATGGTCAGCGTCTTGTAACCCTCACTGATTAGAATACCCAGGGACGGCCTTGGCTGGGGAAGTCCCAGTCCTACAAAGGCGAGGAAGGATTCTGCGAAAATAGCACCCGGAATGGAAAACATTGCCATTACAATAATCTGGCCGAATACATTCGGGAGAATATTTTTTGTAATAATCCGTCCGGTGCTTGCCCCGAGGGTCTTGGATGCGAGAATGTATTCCTCATTCTTTAATTTCAGCGCCTCTCCACGAACCATTCTGCTCATGCCAATCCAGCCCGTCATCAAAAGTGCTACGATAATCGTCACCAGTCCGGGACTCATAATCATTACCATCAGCGTCATAATAACCAGACTGGGGATACCGTTTACAATTTCAATTATCCGCTGCATCACCATATCCGTACGTCCGCCCAGATAACCGGAAATCATACCGTAGGTTACGCCGATTACCAAATCACCGAGGGCTGCAAAAAAGGCAATAATCAGGGATACTCTTGTACCCGCCCAGGTTCTTGTCCAGAGGTCCCTGCCAAGGGTATCTGTACCGAACCAGTAATAAACGTCATCCAGCCCCTTTTCCTGATATACATTCCTTCCATTTTCCGTACCATCGAAAATTCCCAGCTTTTCCAGCCCGGGGATTCTCGGCGGAAGATTTGTATGATTGGTATCCATGGACGCATATGTATGTCCCGATATCATCGGTCCCACAACCGCCAGCAGGATAATCAGCAGAATGGCAACCAGTGAAACCACCGCCATTTTATTGCTGCGGAACCGCTTTACGGCATCCTTCCAGAAGGAAATATTGACAAAGGTATTATCCATATGGACATTCTGCTTATCCCCTGCCAGTTCAAAGTCATGCTCTTTAATTTCAATGTCCTCTAAAGTTCTTACTGTATTTACTGCGACTGAATTTTTCTTTTTACTCATGGCCATTCCCCTTTACCACCCGGATTCTCGGGTCAATGATTCCATACAAGATATCTACCACCAGCATGCTTACGATAAACATGGCGCTGTACAAAAATGCCAGTGCAAGCACCACATTGTAATCATTTGACTGGATTGCTGTTACCATCAGGCTTCCCATGCCCGGTACGGAAAAAATCTGTTCCACAACAACGGAGCCGGACATCATTCCTACAATCATGGGGCCTACCACCGTAATAATCGGTGTCAGTCCATTCTTCAAAGCATGCTTGATAAAAATACTTGCGGTGCTGATTCCCTTTGTCTTTGCCAGAAGCATATAATCCGAATCCAGTACATCCAGCATTTCTGTTCTGGTATACCGGGCGATGCTTGCAATGGGACTCATGGCAAGGGACATAACGGGCATAATGGATGATAGAAATACATGTTTGTTGCTGTACACCAGCGGTAAAAGCTTCAGCTTATATCCGATAAAGTAAGATAAGCCCAGCGCAAATACATAACCGGGAAGGCTGACACCGATAACGGAAATAAAGGTGGTTCCCGAATCCAGCCATGTATTTTTCTTTACTGCTGCAATCATTCCAAAAAGGATTCCGATAACCGTACCGATTGCTACGGCAATCAGACCGATTCTGGCTGACACAAGAAACTTCGAGGAAATCAGCTTGACTACGGGATAATCCTGCTGAATGTTATAGGATACGCCAAAATCTCCCCGGAGCATATTTCCCACATAGATAAAAAATCTCTGCAGGAAAGGCTTGTCCAGACCATACTTTTCATACAGCCTTGCCATCTGCGCCTCTGTCAGCTCCAGTTCATTAAAAGGGGAGCCCGGCATAAATTCCAGCAGACAGTATAAGATAAACAAAATCACAAATAATGTCGCTGCTGCCATCCCCAGTCTTTTCAGAATGTACTTCCACATTTCCATCATCCTCCCTTGTCCGGTAAAAAGAAGCGCAGTATGAACGGGATGTATGCCCTTTCATACTGCGCTTTGTCTGTTACTCTGTTTTATTTCCTTACTTATTCCTTAATCAGAAATTACCACATTTCTGAATGCTTCGTCAACTCCCATACTGTGATATTCAATACCAGTTACCTTCGGGTTAATCATCTTGCAATCTGCATTCTGGTAAAGAACAACCACACTGGCTCCATTCATGAAAATGTCCTCTGCCCTGTGAAGTGCCTCGAAACGCTCTGTAACGCTGCTGTCATATTTTCCTGCAAGCACATCCTCAATGATAGTGTCATACTCTGCATCGGACCACTTGCTGACGTTAATAGGATAACCGGTGATATAGCAGTTCAAGAAGGTCAGCGGGTCCGGATAATCTCCGCCCCAGGCGATAATACAGAAGTCGAAATCACCGCTCGTGACATATTCCATCTTGTTCTTAAAGGGTACTGTCTTAAGCTCTACTGTAACGCCGGAAAGCGTGGTCTGAATCTGATCCTGAATATAGGCACCTACTGTATATGCTGCCTCATCACTGGTAATCAAAAACTCCATTGTATAGGTATCTACTCCCAGTTCCTTCTTTGCAGCCTCCCAGTACTGGGCAGCCAGTTCCTTGTCAGTTTCCTGATATACACCGCTGTTTGCTGCAAAATCTGTACCGCTTTCATCCACTGCAAGCCCATAAGGTACAATCGTATATGCCGGAGTGGAACCATCCTTGATGACATCCTTGCAAAGGGCTTCTTTATCAATCGCATGTGCCAGTGCCTGCTTCAAATTATCATTTGTAATTTTTTCACAGTTGATTGCCATATAGGTTGTTCTGGCATCCTTTATCTGGGTAAAGCCGGGCTCGGACTGATAGGTTTCTACCTGCTCACCGCTGATGCTTACCACATCCGCATCCCCGCTTGTATATGCCAGCATTGCCTGCTGGGAATCCTGAATCAACTGATATTCCAGGGTTTCCAGATTGCTTTCCCCGGTCTGGTATCCCACGAAATCAGGGTTCCTTGTGTAAGACCAGTATGTATTGCCCAGTTCATAATCTTCTACTAAAAACGGACCGTTGCAAAGGATGTAATCCTTTCCCAGTCCAAACATGCTTCCACATTCTTCTACAAACGCCTGCTGTACCGGATAGAAGGAGGGCAGTGCCAATACCTCCTCTGCATAGGTTACTACAGATTCAAATTCTACCACAAAGGTCTTATCATCCTTTGCATAACAGCCAAGCTCTGTATAGGGAACCTCTCCCGCTGCAATAGCCGCTGCATTTTTGATACCTGCATTGATGGGATAGGAGCTTGCGTCGCTGCCGTCATAATTTTCTATATTTACCAGACGCTTCCAGGCATATTCATAATCATATGCTGTCACCGGGTCACCGTTGCTCCATTTTGCATCCTTTAAGGTAAAGGTCCAGGTAAGCAGGTCATCACTTTTCTCTACACTTTCTGCCAAATCCAGCACTGCGGAACCGTTTTCATCCAATGTATATAATCCGGCATAAACCAGAGCAACTGCATTACCCAGAATAGCAGAACCTGCATCCAGAGGGTCAATACTTGTTACCGCCGTGGTTTCCACTACTGTCATGGACTTTCCTTCAGAAGTTTTTTCCGTGGATGTACTTTCTTTCTGAGTGCTTGTCCCGTCAGTCTGGGCGCTGCCCGTTCCGGTTCCTGCTGTATCCGAACCACACGCCACAAGGGAAAGGGTCATTGCTGTTACAAGGCTGAGCGAAAAAAACTTTCTTCCTCTTTTCATAATGTATCCTCCTCTTCTTCCAATACCATGCTGTTTCATGAAACTACTGTCCGCGGTGTAAACATTAGCCAGAACTTAATCATGTATAATGTTTGTTTGTATTCTAGTCTTTATGAAATCACTTGTCAATACTTAATTTTTCCATTTTTTTCTTCATGCGTATCGCTAATATGTTGTATTTTCCAATTTACAAGCAAAACTTTTTGTGTTATAGTTTCTGCAAGTTCAATTTTAGTCATGTTTATTTTTGTGTCATGCGCACCTGGCACAAACTGGATATAAATAAAAAAGGCGCGCAGAAAAGAGGGTTCCTATGGATAAGAAAAAATTACATCAGTATGCCGAAGTGGTTGTGAAAAAAGCACTTCAATTAAAGAAGAACCAGATTCTTTATGTGGAAGCGCTTCTGGAAACAAGCGAATTTGTTTATGCACTGGCAGAGGAGGCTTACAAGGTTGGCGCTGCGGAGGTTGCCGTCAACTGGAAAAGCAACCGGCTGGAGCAGATAAAACTGCTCTCCTGTGATGGGCCCCAGATTGGAAAGCTTTCCGAATTAGATTATGCCACCATAGATTATTACGCCCAAAAGGGAGCTGCCTTTGTCCGTATCGAATCCCCTGATTTGGATATTTTCAAGGATGTTCCTACGGAAAAAATTCAGCGAAAGGCACTTGGTGACAGGGAAAGCAGAAACCGCTACCGGGAAAAGTCCCAGGGTACCGGAGCCGGAAGCACCATTATCTGTGTTCCTACCGCTCCCTGGGCAAAGGTTGTCTTTCCAAATCTTCCGGAAGCAGAAGCTCTGGAAAAGCTCTGGGAATATGTTTTCACCTGTGTCCGTGTCAACGAGCCCGACCCTTTAAAAGCATGGGATGACTTTGTTGCCAATACCAGAAAGCGGCGTTCCTTATTAAATGCGAAAAAATATGTTACCTTCCATTATAAAAGCCCCGTTACAGACCTTTACATGAGTCCTATTGACGAGCAGTTCTGGTGCGGCGGCTGCAACGATACAGATGACCCGGAGGTTTACTGTATCCCCAACGTTCCTACGGAAGAGGTTTTCACCTGTCCCCATAAATATAAGGTAAACGGCTATGTCACCTCTACAATGCCCTTAAATTACAGAGGACGGATTATCAATGATTTCCGGCTGACCTTAAAAGACGGCAAGGTTGTGGATTATTCTGCAAAGGAAGGGGAGGACGTATTAAAAACAATTCTGGAAACAGACAACGGTTCCTGCTATTTCGGAGAAATGGCACTGATTGATACCAGTTCTCCCATCAGCCGCCTGCATACCACCTTCTACACCACCCTTTACGATGAAAACGCTTCCTGCCACATTGCACTGGGGCTGGGGCTTGGCGGTTCAGAAGGCATGACTCCCGAAGAACGGGAAGCAAAGGGCATTAACACTTCTGCGCTGCATGTTGACTTTATGGTTGGCTCCCCGGATTTGAATATTCAGGGACAGCTTCCCGACGGTACCTGGGAGGATGTCTTTATCAATGGCAGTTGGGCTCCCGCCTTTCAGATTTAACAGAACAGAATGGAGGATTTCTATGAAAACAAATCAAGACAGATTACCGATAAAATCACTGATTGGTGAAGTAAAACCTATGGAAACACAGTCCTTCGGCTTTATGGCAATGGACAGCGAAGGACAGGGGCAGTACCGGGCAGGCACCGGCGGAATCTCTTACAATGTACGCCTGGGAGATTCCTGCATGGATGTTATCGGAGAAAAGCTGCAGCCCGGTATCAGCACCAGATATTCCGGCGCACCTGACCCGGCAGCCGGGCCTTTCGGTTCTCCCGCCATGATGGCTTATAATATTTATGCCTGTGTCGGCAACGAAGTCACCATTGCAGGCGGCCCCCTTGCCGGAAAAAAGGGCTTCGTCACCGGAAAAATATCCGGCTTCGGCGTCACTGTTGATTTTAATTCCGATATTGTACAGCAAATGCACGGTGACGAACACTTTTATATCAAGGCTCAGGGTGTCGGGATGCAGATAGAAGACTTTGAGGAAACAGTAGCCGTTCATAACACTTCTCCCCTTCTCTTTGAAAAAATGGGATATACACTGACAGACGGAAAAATTCATGTTCCCGTAAAGAAAATCATTCCCGGTTTCCTCATCGGTCCCGGAATCGGCGGAAATGTACTGGCAAGCTGCTGTGAAATCATGACAGACCACGGAGAAGGGGATGCAGCATACGGCTTATCGGATCTCTGCTACGGAGATATCATTGCCATCACAGATTTGGACACCACCAGCGGCAGAACCTTTCTGGAGGGTGCCGTTTCTATCGGCATGGTAGTCAGCGGTGACAGTGTTTCCCTCGGCGCAGGCCCCGGAGTTATGACCCTGCTGGCTTCCAAGTCCGACTGGATTGTACCCGTCCTCTCCGAAACTGCCAATTTAAAAAATTATCTTCCCATTCAGTTATAGAAGCGTTACCTATGCGGAGAACCTTCTCCATGTACCTGTTTGTGCCCGGGCGCACCTGCACAAACGGATTTGTAAGCAGCAATAAAAGCTGCTCCCGAAAAACATGTGCGCAGAAATGAGGATTCCTATGATAAGAACAAATATTGACCTTCTTCCCATGATTGGTGTCCAGGGTGAGGTAGACCCCTGTATGACACCGGACGGCGGTGAATTTAATGCCGACAATTTCCGTATTGGTCAGGATACTGTCACCATGGGCGGCATTACATATAATTTCAATATCGGCGACCCCTGCATGGGACTCCGCGGGGAACACCTCGAGCCCGGTGTTACCAGCCGCAACCATTCCAATCCTGCCGCCAACGGAGCTTACAACACCTATTCCTGTATCGGCAACACAGTAAAGGTTGTTTCCGGTGATGCCAAGGGAAAAACCGGCTTCGTTACCGGAAAGCACGGTGGCCCGGAGCATCTGATGCTCTATTTTGACCCGGAAACAAGAGAACAGCTCACCTGTGACGATAAATTCCTTGTAAAAACCTGGGGCTTTGGTCTGACTCTGACCGATTATCCTGATATTCTTGCCCGGAATCTGGATCCGGAACTGTTAAATAAAATGGGAATTGAAGAAAAAGACGGAAAGCTGATTGTACCTGTTACCCACAAAATTCCTTCCTGCATGATGGGCTCCGGCAAGGGCTACACCCCCACCGTCCGGGGAGATTACGATATTATGACCTCCGATAAAGAGCTTGTAAAAAAAGTAGGGCTGGATACCCTCCGCTACGGGGATATCGTTCTTCTGGAAAATCAGGATAATACCTATGGCCGGGCGCATTGCGGGGGTGCCGTTTCCATCGGCGTCATCATTCACGGCGATACCTACCGACCCGGTCACGGTCCCGGCGTCACTATCCTGCTTACCTCCCACAAGCCCTTAATAGAAGGAAAAATAGATAAAAGGGCCAATATTGCCCACTGGCTTGGCGTAAAGGATTTATCCTGACATTTTCCATTTTGAGAAGAGAGCAGTACAGACGTTATCCCTGTACTGCTTTCTTTTTCGCTTCTCCATATACCGTTTTCGGATGCAGAATTACTGTATGCCGCTCTGACGTACTTCCTCTATTTTCCCCACCGTACATTCTGCAATAACGCAGATATCCTCATCAGAGTAGCCTCTTGCCAGCATGTTGCGGATTACCTGATTTGTTTTTCTTTCATTTCCCTGACTGATGCCTTCCTGTCGTCCAATTGCCCTTTCTTCCTCCGACCATTCCCTCAAAGCCTGACACATATCATATTCCTCCTTTTCCTCTGTTTCCTTCATATATTGATTTCTTTCCTCCCATAACTGCGGCATATTCAGTAAAACAGACAGGGCTTCTGCCGTTTCCGGGGAAAGATGCCGGTAATCTTCCCGTTCACTTACCCTTTGCCGTAGCTTTTTCCTATCTTTCCTGCAGCTTAGCAGTTCAAACAGCTCCCGCAGTTCCGTATGGAACATCCCAAAGTCATCCTGTTCATTCACACAGAACAACCGCAGGGGATAGTCTGCAAAGAACCGGCACAGTTCCTTATCCGCTCCAAAATCCATCATATCTTTTAGATTTAAGGGACCGTCCCACTTTTCCTCCCCATGGTACAGGCAGATGGTATACACAGGAACCAGCCTGTCCTTTTTGCAGAAACCGCATAATTTTTCGGCAATGGTTAAAAGCCTGTGTTTTTCCTTATTTTTCCGTTTCTGCTCTTTTAGCTGTTTTCCGTATTCCAGAGCATCGTATTCCATGCACCGGTAGGGCATGGTGTAATCCACGTAGTTCTGGTTTTCCAGAGCGAGAATACGAAGTGTGGTTCCCTGACGCAGCCTCATTTTGATATCCCTCACCCGTCCGAAATATTCTCCAGATACCTCCGGCTTCGATTGCCGTTGTGACTGCTGTGTTGGTATTTCCTTCAACTGCTCCGATTTCGTTTTCTCCCCGGAAGGTTCTATCCCTCTCGCCCTGACTGGCAGGTACGGAACCTCCCGCCTGCCCACATAGCTTTCCGAAGCCTCCGATAGTTCCTGCGGAAGGATAACCTGCCGTCCTCCAAAAAACACACCGTTAAACAAATCCGCAAAGCGTGCCTTGTCCTGAAGGTAATTCTTCATGACAGTATCTACTTTCCCCATATTCATTCCTCCTTGTGTACAGGAGAAATCCGGGGTGAAAATCTCCTGCTTTTTCGTAAAATAATTGGATTAAAAGCATGGATTTTCTGAATCATAGATATTAAAGATGTTTGAATAAGATAGAATCTGGAATTAGCAGATTCTATCTTAAAAAGAAACTTCTATGCTTTGAAAGTATAATATCATTTTATCTGTAGAAAATCAAGAGCAATTTTCCACAAATTCGCCTGCCCGCATAACCGGAATAACAGTTCCGTCCTCCTTTACACCATCCACTTCCATATCTGCTGTGCCATACATAAAATCACAGTGAATCGGAGCATTATTAACACCAATCGCGTCCAGCTCCTCCTTCGTCATGTTCATGCCGCCCCGGACACAACTGGGGAAGCTTGTGCCCAGTGCAATATGCCCTGCTGCATTTTCATCCAATGGTACAAAATGATAGCACTGCCCTGTTCTGGAAATAGGACTGCTGGCAGGAACCAGTGCAAGTTCTCCCAGATAGCGGCAGCTCTCGTCAATCGCCAGAAGCTCCTCCAGTGCCTTCTGTTCCTTTTCCGCATGGCACTCCACCGCTCTCCCCTTCTCAAACTGAATCCAGAAATTTTCCACCATTCTTCCTGATACATACAGTGGTCTGGAAGCATATACAATCCCGTCTACCCTGCGTTTATCCGGGTCTGTGAAAATTTCCTCCGTGGGCATATTGGCACAAAAGGCTACCTTCTGATTGTCCCCCATCTCCGCTGCAGAACACCAGATATTATTCTTTACCAGCCCTATTTCCAGCTTCGTCCCCAGTCCCGTCCGAATCCTCATTCTGTCAAAATTCTGTTCATTAAGCCATCTGGAATATCTGCTTAAATCCGCACAATGTTTTTTCCAGTTTTCCACCGGGTCAGACGCCTCATCGATTCTTACAATTCCGGCAACCTGCTTAAAGAAAAGCTCATTTCTTTCCTCTTCCGGCAGCTCCGGATATATTTTTGCCGCCCAGTCCGGATTTCCAACGACAAAGGCTGCCCACTGCACACCTGTCTTATCCCGCCCATCTCTTTCCAGCTTTCTTAAAAATCTCTGGTGCTCCCCTGCCGCCTTCAATTTTGCATCCGGCACATCTAAATCCAAATCCGGATAAAAAATACAGCAGGCAAGAGAACAGGCTTCCTGCTCTATATAATATTTCACTCTTGCTTCCTCATAAGCATGAACCTCTCTGAGGACTTCCTCACTGGCTCCCAGCATCCGATAATGCTCTACTACCGGGTCCATCCAGTTAATTACCACATCCTTCGCCCCCAGTGAAAAGGCAACCTTTGTGATTTCCACTGCCAACTCCCTGTATTCTGTCGGAATAGATGCGACCAGAATCTGTCCCGGCTGAAGATTTACCCCAACCTTTACAACTGCCTCTGCATACTTCTGAAAATAAACTGATTTATCCATTTTCCAGTCCTCCTTTTCTACGCCTTTTCAAATATTATACACGTATAATTTATTATATAAGAAAATATTACATCTGTAAATAAAATTTTTACGCAAAAAATACCCGTGATACAGTTATCCGTATCACGGGCATACCATCCATCCTCTATAAATCTTTTTTTCAAATCCTTCCGACTATCTTTCTTCTGTCTTTTACATTTTTCTATACAAACTCTTTTACAGACGCATATACGCCGTCTGCATCCAGTCCATATTTCTTTACCAGTGCTGCCGCGGAGCCGGATTCTCCGAATACATCCTGCATGCCGATTTTCTTTACAGGAGTAGGAAGCTTTGCACATAACGCATCACAAACCGCGCTTCCAAGACCTCCGATTACAGAATGTTCCTCTACGGTTACAACCTTTCCGGTTTTCTTTGCGCTGTTGATAATAATGTCCTCGTCCAGAGGCTTAATGGTGCAGATACTGATAACCTCTGCCTCGATGCCATCTACCGCAAGCTTCTCGGCAGCTCCCAGAGCGGAATCCACACAGATACCGGTTGCTACAATCGTAACGTCCCTGCCTTCCCGGACTACGGTTCCCTTTCCAATTTCAAACTTATAATCCGGTCTGTCATTGATTACCGGCACTGCTGCACGTCCGAAACGGATATATACAGGGCCTTCATATTCCAATGCTGCGCGAACTGCCGCACGGGCTTCCACATCATCCGCCGGGCACATAACTACCATGCCGGGAATAGTACGCATCAGAGCGATATCCTCATTACACTGATGGGTTGCGCCGTCCTCTCCTACGGTAATTCCCGCATGGGTTGCGCCGATTTTTACGTTCAGGTGGGGATAACCGATGGAGTTACGCACCTGCTCAAAGGCACGGCCTGCTGCAAACATGGCGAAAGAGCTGACAAAGGGAATCTTGCCGGTCAGGGAAAGACCTGCTGCCACACCCATCATATTTGCCTCTGCGATACCACAGTCAATATGGCGTTCCGGGTACGCCTTTCTGAAAATACCGGTCTTGGTTGCTGCTGCCAAATCCGCATCCAGCACAACCAGATTCGGAAATTCCTCTGCCAAATCCTTCAGCGCATTTCCGTAGCTTTCACGGGTTGCAATTTTTTTCACTGTATTGTCTGCCATTATGCTTCACCTGCTTTCTCCAACTCGGCGTCAATCTTTGCCAAATCAGCCATTGCTATTGCATATTCCTCATCATTGGGTGCCTTGCCGTGCCAGTCAACGCTGTTTTCCATAAAGGACACACCCTTGCCCTTTAAGCTGTGCAGTACGATACAGGTAGGCATTCCCTTTGTTTCACGGGCTTCCTGAAAAGCTGCACGCAGTGCATCAAAATCATGGGCATCCACGTTGATTACATGGAAATTAAAGGCTTCAAATTTCTTATCAATCGGATAAGGCGAGCAGACCTGATCAATCGGTCCGTCAATCTGCAGGTTGTTGTTATCTACCATAACACAAAGATTGTCCAGCTTGCGGAAGCCTGCGAACATAGCTGCCTCCCATACCTGTCCCTCTTCCAGTTCTCCGTCACCCAACAGGGTGTATACTCTGAAATCCTTCTGGTTCATCTTTGCGCCAAGTGCCATGCCTGCTGCCGCGGAAATTCCCTGTCCCAGAGAACCGGAGGACATATCCACGCCGGGAATATGAATACAGGGATGTCCCTGCAGATAGGAGCCAAGATGCCGCAGAGTTTTCAAATCCTCTACCGGAAAATATCCTCTGTTTGCCAGTGCAGCATAAAGTCCGGGTGCCGTATGACCCTTGGACAATACAAAACGGTCCCTGTTCTCCATATGCGGGTTTTTGGGGTCAATATTCATCTCCTCAAAATACAGGAACGTAAATACATCTGCTGCGGATAAAGAACCGCCCGGGTGTCCTGCCTTTGCACTGTGAACTGCTGTTACAATGCCCTTGCGCACTTCGTTTGCACGCTTCTGCAGTTCTAAATTGTTCATGCTTCTCCTCCATTCTGCCATCCTCATCCAATGGCACCTAGTTTTCGTCCCTATACTAACACAGTTTCGCTTCCGCGTCCAGTGTTTTGTCGCAAAAATCCTTTATTGTGCCCGTGCACACGGCCATCTGTCCAACAGGCTTTACTTCTGTCCGTAATAAGCGTTTGCTCCGTGCTTTCTGAAATAATGCTTATCCTGCAATTCCTGAGGTGCAGGCTGTACCTGCGGGTTGATGCTCTCTGTCCGGTATGCCATCTTGGCAACCTCCTCCAGCACTACCGCATTATGCACTGCTTCCTTTGCATCCTTTCCCCAGGTAAAGGGGCCATGGTTCTTACATAAAACTGCGGGCACGGCCACAGGGTCCTTTTTCATCCGCTTAAACTCGTTTACAATCAGATGTCCTGTGTTTTCCTCATATGCCTCCTCGATTTCCTCTTTATTCAGGCATCTGACACAGGGCACCTCCCCGTAAATATAATCCGCATGGGTTGTTCCGTAACAGGGAATACTTCTTCCCGCCTGCGCCCAGCTTGTAGCATAGGAGGAATGGGTATGTACGATTCCACCGATTTCCGGGAAGGCTTTATACAGCTCCAGATGGGTTGCCGTATCGGAGGAAGGATTATAACGCCCCTCTACCTTCTCTCCCTTCAGATTCATGACAACCATGTCCTCCGGCTTCAGTCTGTCATAAGCCACCCCGCTCGGTTTAATCACAAACAGTCCGCTCTCCCTGTCAATCGCACTGACATTTCCCCAGGTAAAAGTTACAAGCCCGTAACGGGGTAAGTCCATATTCGCTTCATATACCAGTTGTTTTAATTCTTCCAGCATGTTTTCTCTCCATTTCTGCGCCCTTTAAACGCCCATACTTATTCTGAAACAAAAAACTGCGCTGCCGCTTTCTCTGCGGGAAGCGTATTTCTGTACCTTTCCACGAACCGGTCAAAACCTTTCACATCCTCCGGCTTCGGTGCGATTGTGGTACCGGTCTGTCCTGCAAATATTTTCTCAGACAGATAATCGGGAAGCTCTTCACCCTCTTCTTTTTCCATCATAAAAGCTGCCAGCACCGCCATGCCCCAGGCGCCGCCCTCGCTGGCGGTATCCATAACCGTCACCGGGGAATTAAAGGCTGCTGCCATAAGCTGCTGCCCTACCACCGGGGTCTTAAAGAGTCCGCCGTGTCCCATCAGGGAATCCACCTGAACCTTTTCTTCCTTTAACAGAATATCATTGCCGATTTTCAGCGCTGCCATGGCACTGTACAGGTGGCTTCGCATAAAGTTTGCCAGATTGAATTTTGCATCCGGCAGCCGCACAAACATGGGTCTGCCCTCCTGTAAGCCTGTTACCGGCTCCCCTGAAAAATAATTGTATGCCAGAAGCCCGCCGCAATCCGTATCTGCCGAAAGCGCCTCTTTGTAAAGTGTCCCGAAAAGCTCATTTTTATCCACCTTCATACCGAAACGCTCCGCAAATTCGCCAAACAGGCTGACCCATCCGTTTAAATCAGAGGTACAGTTATTGCAGTGTACCATAGCCACCGGATGACCGTCCGGAGTTGTCACCATATCAATTTCCTCATGAACCTTATCCAGTGCCTTTTCCGTTACCACCATGGAGAAAATAGAGGTTCCTGCGGAAATGTTACCGGTGCGCACCCTGACGCTGTTCGTGGCAACCATGCCGGTTCCCGCATCTCCCTCGGGAGGACACATGGGGATTCCCGCTTTCAGGGTTCCTGTGGGGTCTAACAGCTTTGCGCCGCTCTCCGTCAGCCTTCCGGCATCCTCTCCTGCGCAGAGCACCTTCGGCAGAATCTCCTCCAGCTTCCAGCCATATCCCTTTCCTGCTGTCAGTTCATCAAACTGCGCCACCATCTTCCTGTCATAATCCAGAATTTCGGAATCAATGGGAAACATACCGGATGCCTCTCCGATTCCAAGCACCTTTTCACCGGAAAGCTTCCAGTGAATATAGCCTGCCAGCGTGGTAAAAAACGTAATATCCTTTACATGCTCTTCCCCGGAAAGAATTGCCTGATACAGATGTGCAATGCTCCATCTCTGGGGAATGTTAAACTGAAACAGAGGGGTCAGTTCCCGGCACGCCTCCTCTGTCATGGTATTTCTCCAGGTTCTGAAGGGAACAAGCAGCTCCCCCTCCTGATTAAAAGCCATATATCCGTGCATCATACCGGAAAAGCCGATGCTGCCAATCTGAGTTAATACCTCCCCATATTTTTCCTTCACATCTGCTGCCAGACTTCTGTAACAGTCCTGCAGCCCGTTCCAGATATCCTCCAGAGAATAGGTCCAGATTCCATTTTCCAGACGATTTTCCCAGTCGTGGGTTCCCATGGCAATCGGCTGATGGGTTTCATCTATCAATACCGCCTTAATTCTTGTGGAGCCAAATTCAATTCCAAGTGCTGTTCTTCCTTCTTTAACTACCGCTTTTTTTGTATCCGTCATCCCAGTCCCCATTTCTGCGCTGCCCATAAGAAGCGCGTGTTTTATCTGTATTCAGTATATTTTTTTTCCCGCATAAAGTCAATACAACTCATAGCAGAAACCCTCTCTCCATATATTTTAGCAATGACAATTTTTTCAGGAGTTCTTCTTTGAAAAAACGAATTTCTCTTTCTCTGCGGCAGCTACTTTTTACTGCTTTTCTGTTTCTCCTTTTCAGCGGTCTGACCCTTGCTGTTTTTTCCTTCGGACAGAATGAAAAGCGCTTTACCAACATCACCTCCCGGCTTTTTCGGGAAGAAATGCAGGCAAACACCCTGAATATGCACTATACCATTGCCAATCCTGCCTCCTTTGGTATTTACAGCTACACACCGACGCTCCCCGCTTATCAGGACAGCTCCACAGAGCAGAACCATGCCGCTCTTGACCACACCCTGTCCGCCTTAAATGGAATACATACCGAAAAGCTTTCACAGGAGGATGCTTTCCTTTGCACCCTTCTCACCCGCTATCTGGAAACCTCCCGGACGCTTTCCGGCTTTTCTTACTATGGGGAGCCCCTCTCCCCCTCCTCCGGCATGCAGTCCCAGCTTCCCATCCTGCTCTCGGAATATACCTTCCGAAGCAGACGGGATGTGGAGGATTACCTTGCCCTTCTCGGTCAGACGGGCAGTTATTTTTCCTCCCTGCTTTCCTACTCTCTGGAAAAGGCTGCCGCCGGGCTTCCCACTCCCTCTTCCTTTTATAAAACAGTCCGGGAACAGTGCGGGCGCATCCTGAAAGAAGAAGATTTAGACGCCGGAACCCACTTTTTACAGACCTCCTTTCAGGAAAGACTGCTTCCGCTGCTCCAGCAGAATATTCTCACCAGCAAGGAAGCGGCTTCCTTTGTACAGCAGAACGATACCCTTTTAAAGACTGTACTCCTTCCTGCCTATCAGGCATTACAGGAGGGGCTTGCCCCGCTGGAGGAAAAGGGAAGTCCTGTACAGGGGCTGTGCCGTTATCCTGAAGGTCAGAAGTATTATGAAGCCCTGCTGCGGGCTGAAACCGGCTCCTACCGCTCTGTTCCTGAGGTGCAGCGGCTTCTGACCTCTCAGTTTACAGCAGAATATGAAGCCCTGCGGGAGATTTTTACCCGGCACCCGGAAGCTGCCGCCCTCTATAAAGCAGACAGCACTGTCTTTCCCCTGACAGATCCGTCACAAATGCTTTCCGATTTACAGCTCCGCATGCAGCCGGACTTTCCTGCACTGTCCAACGCAGCCCTCTCTGTTTCCATCAAGCCCGTTTCCGAAAACATGCAGAAAAACACTGCTCCGGCGTTTTATCTGACTGTCCCTCTGGATGCTTCTGACAGTCATGTCATTTATATCAATACAGAGAAAACACCTGACGGACTGGAGCTTTATACCACCCTTGCCCATGAGGGCTACCCCGGACACCTCTACCAGACCGCCTATAAAAATCAGTACTTTCAGGAAACAGATGCCCGCCCTGTAAAAGAACTTCTCTGGTACGGCGGCTACACAGAGGGCTGGGCGCTCTATGTGGAATTTCGCTCCTATGCCTACGCCGCTGCCCTTCTTCGGGAAAACGGACTGGAACAGGAAGCCCTGTGTACGGAAATTGAGCAGCATAACCGCAGCCTGCAGCTTTGCCTGTATTCCCTTTTAGACACTATGATTCATTATGAGGATGCCTCCTACAGCCAGATTGCCAAAATGCTGGAGGGCTTCGGCATTACAGATTCCTCCTCCATCCGCGCCATCTATTCCTATATCGCGGGCGAGCCCTGCAATTATCTGAAATACTATCTTGGCTATCTGGAAATCCTTTCTCTGAAAGAAGAAGCCCGCAGACAATGGGGCAGTGATTACTCCGATTTCCGCTTCCACCAGTTCTTTCTGGAAAATGGTCCTGCCGACTTTCTCTCGTTAAAGGAACAGCTCCTGCAATAAATTCGCGAATCCTGCCCGCCAAACCCTAACTAAAAAGGAGGTCGTACGACCTCCCTTTTTCTGTTCTCTTTTCACTGCCTTTCTGCCGCCTGTTTTCTTTTGTCCCTTTCGTTTCTCTTCCTCCTCCTGTTTTCTTTTGCCCCTTTCGTTTCTCTTCCTCCTCCTGTTTTCTTTTGCCCTTTTCGCTGCCCTTCTGCTGCCTGCTTTCTTTTGCTCCTTTCACTTTCTTCCCCTTGTTTCCTACCAGCCGCCCCCCTGTATCAAAAGGATACTCACAATGGTTCCCACCAGGGTTGATAAGAGCGCCCCTGCCAGCGTGTACCGGGTTTTTGTCACCTTTGCCGCCAGAAAGTAGACGCTCATGGTATAGAAAACCGTTTCCGTACAGCTCATCAGAACCGAAGTCAGCATCCCGGCATAGGAATCCGGACCGGAGGTTTTGAAAATATCCAGCACCAGCCCTGTTGCCGCCGAAGAAGAAAATAATTTTACAATCAGCAAAGGTATCAGCTCCGCCGGAAGTCCGATGCTTTCCGTCACCGGACAGAGAATTTTCCCCAGCACCGAAAAAAAGCCGGATGCCCGCAGCATCCCCACCGCTACCAGAAGCCCCGTCAGAGTAGGCACAATATCTATTACAATTTTGATGCCCTCCTGCGCTCCCTTTAAAAAGCTCTCATACACCTTCACCCTGGAAACCAGACCATACCCCACCACAAAAAATATAAGAAGCGGGATAACAATATCCGAAAGATGCGCCAGCACATTCACCATTCTTACTCTTCCTTTCCGCCCACACCGGCGCCTGTCTTTACCCTTTGCGCCTCTGTCTGCCCGAAATCCGGCAAAAAACAACCGCCACCAGTGTTCCCGCCAGAGTAGCTATAATCGCCGGCGCAATGATGGCAGTCGGCTCCCGGCTTCCATACTGGCTTCTGTACGCAATCATATTGACAGGAATCAACTGCAGGGAGGAAATATTCAGAATCAGGAAATGACACATTTCATCGCTGGCACACCGTTCCTCCCCCTTGGTACTTTCCGTAAACCCTCTGCTTCCTCTTTCCGCCTCCAGATTTGCAAGTTCCTCCATCGCCTTTAGCCCGGCTGGCGTACATGCCCAGCCCAGTCCTAAAATATTGGCAATGATATTCGTTGCTATGTATCCTCTCGCAGGATGGTTCTTCGGAATCCTCGGAAAAAGATAATTCAAAAAGGGACTGATACCATTCGTCAGCTTCTGAATCAGTCCCGTCTCCGAAGCAATTTCCATCAATCCCATCCAAAGCGCTACAACACCTACCATGGTAATACACAGGGATACCGCGTCCCCTGCTCCTTCCAGTGCCCCTGTCGTAACCTCTTCCATATGTCCCGTTACCGCCCCATAACACACCGCCAGTAAAATCATGCCTGCCCAGATTGCATTCAGCATAAAATCCCCGTTTTCTCTTATTCCATTTTTCTCTATTATATTTTTTTCTTTCCCCCGATATGCGCCAAATCTGCAAATGACAGACAACGCGGCTCCCCATCCCAGCTATCAATACTGACCTTTGCCACAACGCAAAAAGAGGGTGTCCCAAAAGTCAATATGACTTGAGGGCTGCCCTCTTATGATGAATCAGATTATAAGGTTCCCTGGGTGAAAAGGCTTCTTACATGGGAAACCTCTTCCTCGGTTGCCTTGCTGGCGGGAACATAATAGGACTTTTCCCGTGCCATATTGTACAGCTCCTCCTGTGACTGCTCACAGGCATTTCTGAGCTGCTTTAAAGTCTGCTTCAATTCCTTATTCTCAGACTGTGCAATCATTTCCGCATATCTTACCAGCTCGCCGTTAATTCCAGCAAGCGTATCGGCTACCATTGTTTTTTCCTGTAACTGCATCTTTCCCTCATTTCCGCCCATAAAGGCTACTGCAAAAATTTCATCAACTGCTGCTTGTTATCCATGGCAGACTTTGCACCCTTTTCAAAAAACTGCCTGATTTGGGTATCTGTGGCTTCCTTTGCATACTCCTGCATCTTACAACGGGTTGTATCAAAGCCGCCAATTAAGTGACGCAGATTCTGTAAATCCAGTTCTGAAATGTTCGACATCTGTATAACCTCCTTTTTTTCTTTCGAGGTTATTATGTCCTGACGGGAAAATACTATTCTTTTCTTTTTTCTTTTCCGAGCAGAAAAGGAAAATATCGGTTCAGCACTTCAATAATGGGAACTTCAATCATCAACACGCCCACCACAATTCCGCCGCATAAAAGCAGGGAATTCAAGGGAAGGATATGATTATTGATAATATACATGGCAACCGTTGCCACATACATAACGTAAAAGGGCGCGTGGGTCATCATCACCACAAGGGAATTTCTTCCATAATACTGTAAAATCCGTCCCGGCAGACTTTCCGCACTTTTCTCCACCGCCCGGCAAAGCAGTATCAGCCCAAAGGAACCGCCGACAGAAGTCATTGCATAAAGGAAGATATTTCCAAATACCATATAATTCATATCTGTAATTCCATTTTTCTGACTGATTTGCCAGGTTGCCGCCATCAGCACAGCCCCCAGACAGAAATCTGCCAGCCGCCTTTTCGGTAATCTGCGAAGCAGACTGTATCCTGCATACCCGATTGCAATAAATACCATAGCAAAAAACACCCGGAGAACAGCATTCAGAAAAAGATGCAGAAAATTTCTCCACAGAAGCTGTCCATAGCGGCCATAAAACACATTTTCCTGTAGATGCAGCCAATAGGCTATAACTGACAGAAGTGTCACAATAATTCCACAGCAAAGTCCGGCTCTTCTTTTCCCTGTTTGTGGGTTCACATTTCCCTGCACGCTTTTTTGTAAACCTTTATTTTTCAAACCTGCCGCTCTTGCAAAAATTCCGATAAAAAGAAGTTCTCCAAAAAACAGCGCCGGTAAAAACCAGAAAACCGATGCCCCTGCCAGACATACCGTTGCCCAGAGATGTTCCCTGACGGTTTCCCACAGAACATTTTTCAAGACCCCCGCGCAAAATACTTCCATTATCAGGCACAGCACAGAAAAAATGAAATAAGGACGCATGATACTGCGGCTCTTTCTTTTCAAAATCTGGCTGAAGGGACGCTCCTTTTCCCCGGTCAGACAAACCACCATTCCCGAAAGGATAAAAAACAGAGGCATATGGAAGGATGTCACAAACTGCCTCGCAGCAAGCGGCAAATCTGCTTCGTGCCCCAAAATTACCAGAAGGATTCCCACACCCTTTGCCATATCCAGATAAGTAACCCGCTCTTTTGCCATTTGCTTTTCTCCTACATCTGATGTCTTACAACCCCATATTCGTCATCCAGTCTGAAATAAGGACATTCTCTCTGGGTTCCTGATAAAAACCGGTACATTTCATCCTCATCCAGATTCACAAGACAACAATAGCACTCATATTCTTCATCATAGACATAATTGACACATGCGTCACAATTCTGTGCTGCCATAATTACTCGTTTCCTCCATTCAGGTAAGCATAAATTTCCCGCTTCCCTACGCCTCTGTCCTTTGCTACCTGCTTCATTGCGCTTTTCTGGTCCATCCCCTGCTCCTCATAATAGCCCATATGCTCCTCAATTGTCATGGATTCCCAGGCTGCAATGCTTTCCTGCCGCTTTTCCTCCCGGCTCTTTCCCTCTACAACAAGCACATATTCTCCTCTTGGCTCCTCGCTTTTATAAAGCTCCAGCGCCTCTTCCAGAGTTGTCGGCAGTACTGTTTCAAACTTTTTGGTCAGTTCCCGGCAAACGCAGATTCTTCTGTTGCCCAGCGCCCCGTAGAGCTCTTCCAACGTCCGTATCAGATGATGCGGTGCTTCATATAAAATCATGGTTCTGGTTTCCGTTGCCAGTTCTTCCAGAATTTCCTTTTTCTCCTTCTTCTCCGCAGGCAGAAAGCCCTCAAAGCAAAACCGTCTGGTAGCCAGACCGGAAAGTGTCAGCGCCGTAATACAGGCGGCTGCCCCGGGCAGTGAGGTGACATTTATCCCCGCCTCATGGCACATCCTTACCAGCACCTCCCCCGGGTCGGAAATCGCAGGGGTTCCCGCATCTGTAATCAGGGCAATATTCTGCCCCTCCTGCAGCTTTACAATCAACTGCCTCGCCTTTTCTACCTTGTTATACTCATGATAGCTTGTCATCGGCGTATGAATATCAAAATGATTTAACAGCCGGATACTGTTTCTGGTATCCTCCGCAGCAATTATGTCCACCATCTGCAATGTTTCCACAACCCTTGGGGTCATATCCTGCAGGTTTCCAATCGGCGTTGCACATAAATATAAGGTTCCTGACACTTCTGTCACCTCCTGTATTCTAACTGGGCCCTGTTGTTCTAAAATCCATAAATATCCCTGATTTCAGCCCTGTATACACCGGGACTTTCAAAAACAATCAAGGGCTTTTCCACTGTCATCCGGGGCTTTCCACCCCGTACCGCTTCCAGCAGCACCATATTCGGCTCCTTATCCTCATAGGGATAGACCAACTGCATCCGCTTCGGCTCCAGACTGTATTCTGACAACGTCACAATAATTTCTGCCAGCCTGAAAGGGCGATGCACCAGAAAAAAGTGGCCGCCGGGCTTTAACAGCTTTCCCGCCTGCCTTGCCACATCCTGAAAGGTACAAAGCAGCTCATGCCTTGCAATCGCCTTTGGCTCCTCCGGGTTTGTCAGCCCATGCTGCCCTATCATATAAGGAGGATTACAGGTAATACAATCAAAAGAAGCAGACGCAAAAATTTTGTCTGCCTCCTTAATATCTCCTGTCACAATCTCTATTTTCTCTTCCAGACCGTTCAGCGCTACGCTCCTCGCCGCCATATCCGCACTTTCCGGCTGTATCTCAAGCCCTGTCAGATGGCTGCAGCCATATCTGGCTTCCATCAGAAGCGGAATAATTCCCGTTCCGGTTCCCAAATCCAGCAGCGTATCTGTCTTTTTCGCTCTGGCAAAGGCACACAGAAGAACCGCATCCATCCCAAAACAAAACTTGTCAGGATTTTGAATAATCTTATAACCGTTTCTCTGAAGCTCATCCAGTCTTTCCTTATCCTTCAGATTGATTGTCATTTTGTCCAAACTTTCCTTCCTGTCTGGGTCTGTTATTGTTTCTGTGACGATTATGTCTGTTATTCCGTCCGCCGTTTCTCTGCTCCCGCTGCTCGTCCTCTCCCCGGCGTTCATAATACCGTTTCCCGCCATTCTCCGGACGGTTCTCTCCGCGGTTCTCGAATCTGCTCTCGCCACGGCTCTCCGGACGGTTCTCCCCACGATTCTCGAATCTTCCTTCTCCACGGCTCTCCGGACGGTTCTCCCCACGGTTCCTGTCCTGCCTGTAACCTCTTCCGCCCTCCGGACGGTTTCTGTTTTCCTGACGTCCTCTGTTTCCCTGTCCGTCATTATAACGCTGCGCCGGCTTTCTCTCCTGCTGCCCTTCGCTCTGCTGGCTCTCGCTCTGTTCCTCATCCTCAAGCCGCTCCAGCTCCTGCAGCTCCTCACTGGAAAGCTCTACCTTATCCTTCTTTCCGTGTCTGCGCTTAAACTGTAGCTTATCTACCGGATATTCCTTAATTTCCTTCTCGTCCCCAGCCTCCACAATGACCTTCACAAGCTGCCTGAGCACATTCACACTCTGCACCTCGCCCTTTAAGCCATCCTCTGTAGTGACATAATCTCCGATACCAGGAAGCCTTCTGTTCAACTCCTCATAGGTTTCCTCTTCATTTTTCAGACAGCACATCAGCCTGCCGCAGACCCCTGAAATCTTCGTGGGATTCAGGGACAAATTCTGCTCCTTTGCCATTTTAATGGATACCGGGATAAAATCAGACAGATAACTGTGACAGCATAAAGGTCTGCCGCAGATACCGATGCCTCCGACAATCTTTGTTTCGTCCCTGACACCAATCTGCCTCAACTCGATTCTTGTCTTAAATACCCCTGCCAAATCCTTTACCAGCTCGCGGAAATCAATTCTGCCGTCTGCGGTAAAATAGAAAAGCACTTTATTGTTATCAAAGGTATATTCCGCATCAATCAGCTTCATTTCCAGCTCATGCTTGCGGATTTTCTCCAGACATATCTTAAAGGCTTCCTTTTCCTTCTCCTTATTTGCAGCCTCCTGCTCTATGTCCCGCTGGTTTGCAATCCGGATAACAGGCTTTAAGGGCTGGATAACCTTGTCATCCTCCACCTCGGTTACGCCGCTCATTACCTTGCCGAACTCTATTCCTCTCGCTGTTTCAACAATAACATTATCGCCTCTTTTAATTTCAAAATCCAGAGGGTCAAAAAAATAAACCTTTCCCGCTGTGCGGAATCTTACTCCAATTACTTTTACCATCTATCCCTCACCTACGCCCATGGCGCTCTCTCAATAAGTCTGTAATTACAAAATAGCAGCCAGTGTACCATGCCACTAACTGCTATTTTATCATACATCCGTATAAAAAACCATAGGAAATACTGTTTTCCCATAACTGTTCAGCCCGCTGCTATGTTGTGCTGTGTCCAGTGCCTTGATAATATCCTCCAGTCCTTCATAACTGCATCTGCTTGCAATCGTCCGGATTGCCTGTATTTCCTCCCGGAAAACAAGATGGTTTACATCATTGGTTGCCTTAAACAAAAGAATATCTCTGTACCAGATAGCAAAAATATCCAGATAATCTCCCACGTCAAACTTATATTCCGTAATCTTCTTAATCGCGGAAATAATTTCCGTCAGCTCCATATCCTTTATGTATTTCAACAAAGAAAGGGCTTCCGCCTTTACGTTATCAAAATCCTCACTGGAAGCCAGCGCCTTTGCCTTACCAATATTTCCTCTGGAAAAGGCAACGCAGACCTCCGCCTTATAATCAGGAACATGAAGCTCCTGCATCAGATATTTTCTGATTAAATCGTCTGCCACCGGCTTCATATTCAGCACCACACACCGGCTGAGAATCGTGGGCAGCAGAGCGTTTACATTCGTAGTCAGCAGAAGAATTACCGCATAGGCAGGCGGCTCCTCCAGGGTTTTCAGAATGGCATTCTGTGCCTGCACCGTCATTTTCTCCGCATCCTGAATAATATATACCTTATAGGGACTGCTGTAGGGCTTAATTGCCACATCATTATTCACCTGGGCGCGGATATCGTCCACACTGATAGTATTGGGCTTTTCGTGGGTCACACGGATAATATCCGGCTGATTGTCCGTCAATGCCTGCTTACAGGAATGACACTCCTGACAGGGCTCTGTCCCACCCTTTTCACACTGCAATGCCATGGAAAATACCCGGGCAATAAACTCCTTTCCGGAAGACTTTTCCCCATTGATAATATAGGCATGGGAAATTTTCCCGGCTTCCAGTGCATTCTGCAAATGCTCCTTGATTTGTTCCTGTCCGATAATATCTGAAAATTTTGCCATACCAGCCTCCATTCCCCACGCTTTTCATTTCTGCCTGTGCTTTCAGCGCGTTCCGCTTATCCTGTCACGTAAAAATATCCAGCAAAAGTCCCTCTATTTCTCCAATTTTTTCCAAAATCGCGAGGTTGTCCTTCTCGTCCTTCATCAGTTCCTGAGCCAACTGATCCAGATTCTCGTCCACCAGCCGGATAATGCCATATACCCGGTGCCTTCCCCTTCTGTCCAGAAAATTTTCTCTGGAAAAGGAATGGGAATGGGTTACTACCTCGTTCAGAAAGTCCTTCACCAGCCCGCGGTAATGCTTCATATCCTTTACATCCCGCCTCTTGGCAAGCTTCTGTCCTTCCTCTACAATCTGCCCCATCAGTCCCTGCAGCTTGGATTGCAGCTCCGCCTCCTCGATATGGCTCGCCAGCGTAAATTTAAAACTGCCGTCTGTGGGCTGGGGAGTCTGTACGGATTCCGCTGCCACCGGTTTATTGATTTGATTTACTTTGATATCCATGGCAGCCTCCCTGAATGTACTCTGTAATTTCCCGCAGACACTGCTCTAAATCATTATTTTCAAACCGCCTTGCGATTCCTGCCTTCTGAAGCTTTTCCTCCGAAAAATCCTCGCTGTCCGCCAGAAACCTTCTGCACATTTCCTCATACTTCGGGTTTTCCTGCTCCATCTCCCGTTTCAGGGCACGCTGCAGCCGAATCCCGTCATCTAATTCTATCATAACCGGCAGGAGTTTGTCCTCCCCAAAATAATCCTTCAGCTTCAGATATGCCTCCAGCGTTCCTATCATAATCTGAGTATTCTCTCCATCCGCCAGTTGACCGTCATCCGCCGTAAAATACCGCCATATTCCATAACAGGTATGGTACGCCCTGTCCTCTATGATTTTTCCACGGGCTTTCATTTTCTGAAAGCCCGCCTCATCCGTAAAGTAATATTCTACGCCCTCTGCTTCTCCCGCCCGCTGCGGTCTTGTCGTATAGGGCACAATTTTTTTCAAATGCAGACTGTCGTCCTGCAAAAGCTGCCTGTAAATCGTATCCTTCCCGGAAGAGCTTTTTCCCATCAGATATACAATTTTTCCCATATTGATTTCCTATTCTACCTCTACCACACGAATCATGTTGGTCTTTCCTGCAACCCGCAGAGGCACACCTGCTGTAATAACTACAACATCCCCCGGCTTTACATAGCCTGACTTTTTTGCCTTCTGCACTGCTGCCTCAAATAATTCCTCCGCAGTGTCTGCCTCCTGGATAGGCAGCGGATTAACTCCCCACAGCAGATTCAACTGTCTGTTGACTCTCTCATCAATAGAACATCCTACAATCGGGCACACCGGTTTATAACGGGAAATAGCTGCTGCCGTAAATCCGGACATGGTAACGGTAATAATTGCCGCTGCCTTCAAATCCATTGCCGTTGTACAGGTCGCATAGGCAATCGCAGTTGTAATGTCCTCTCTTGCTCCATCATTTCTGCGCATTCTGGAACGATAGTCAATATTTCTTTCGGCACATTCTGCAATTTTCGCCATAGTTTTTACCGCTTCTACCGGATATTTTCCTGCCGCGCTTTCTCCTGACAGCATAATGGCTGTTGTTCCATCATAAATTGCATTGGCAACATCCGTTGCTTCCGCTCTGGTAGGTCTTGGATTTTTAATCATGGATTCCAGCATCTGAGTCGCCGTAATAACATGCTTTCCGCGGGCATTTGCCAGCTTAATCATCTTCTTCTGCAATACGGGAACCTCTTCTAATGGCACCTCAACACCCATATCCCCTCTGGCTACCATGATACCGTCAGATGCGTCCAGAATTTCCTCCAGATTATTGATACCCTGTATGTTCTCTATTTTTGCAATAATTTTCATGTCACTGCCATGCTCATTCAAAAGTGCCCGCAGCTCCAGAATATCCTTCTTTGTTCTGGCAAAGGAAGCCGCAATAAACTCATAGCCCTGCTCGATACCAAAAAGAATATCTTCCCTGTCCCTGTCGCTGATATAAGGCATGGTAAGCGTTGCACTGGGTACATTGATACCCTTATGATTGGATATAAAGCCTCCGTTGATTACCCTGCATCGGATTTCCTCGCCGGAAATCTCCTCTACTTCCATCTCAATCAGACCATCGTCAATCAGAATTTTCATACCGACAGATACGTCATTTTTCAAATTTTTATAGGAAATTGCCGCTTTTTCCGCTGTTCCCATAATCTCTTCTGTTGTCAGCGTAAACTGCTGTCCTGCCCTTAACTCAACCTTGCCTCCCTCAAAATCGCGAAGACGGATTTCAGGTCCCTTTGTATCCAGAAGTGTTGCCACGGGAAGTCCCAGCTCCTTACGTGCCTGCAAAACGTTATCCAGCTTACGCTTCTGCTCTGCATGGTCCCCATGGGAAAAATTAAATCTTGCCACATTCATTCCCGCCAGCATCAACTCCTTCAGTGTTTCTACACTTTCACTTGCCGGTCCTATCGTACATACAATCTTTGTTTTTCTCATAATTTTTCTCCTTACTCTCCTTTATTTTCTTTTTGGCTGACTTCCTTATTTTCCAGTTTCCACTGACCCCTTTTCGTTCCTGCTTTTTCCTCAATTTTTCTGTTCTTCCGGTCTTTCTGTTTCTCCGGTCTTTCTGCTTTTCCGGTCTTTCTGTTTCTCCGGTCTTTCTGCTTTTCCGGTCTTTCTGTTTTTCCGTCTTTTCTGTTTTTCCGGCTTTTCTGCTTTTCCGGCTTTTCTGTTTCTCCGGTCTTTCTGTTTCTCCGGTCTTTCTGTTTTTCCGGTCTTTCTGTTTTTCCGGCTTTTCTGTTTTTCCGGCTTTTCTACTTTTCCGGCTTTTCTGTTTTTCCGGCTTTTCTGTTTTTCCGGTCTTTCTGTTTTTCCGGTCTTTCTGTTTTTCCGGCTTTTCTGCTTCCTGTATCCCTGCAAGGTATTCCTTTACTTTACTTTTTCAGCACCGGCACCCACAGTTCTTCCCCTTTTTGAATAATTCCCTGCACACAAAGCCCTTGCTCCCGCCATTTACGGATGTTTTCACAGATTTCCCCTGTAATCTGTTCCCCCGGAACCAGAACCGGCACTCCCGGCGGATAG
>QWCN01001912.1_pt1 | contig 30838 bp, 20 predicted proteins | sample 1972711 | NCBI WGS metagenome assembly QWCN01 (sample SAMN09866707, study PRJNA288562) | Human gut metagenome isolate term1_stool, whole genome shotgun sequencing... | isolation source: gut | host: Homo sapiens | place: USA: California
TTATCGAACAATTCGCTGTCACTTAAACGTCCGTTTACCACACATACCGTCTCAACAGTGGATTTCACTACTACTTTATTATCATTCTTACGGAAGATATCCTGATAAAACACATACTTGATACCTTCCTTTTTCATATATAGTTTCGAGACAAACTCATCTCCGCTTTTCAATGGAGTCTTGAATGCCATACTAATACGTGCCACTACCGGATCGACTCCCTGCTCATGAAGTGCAGCAAAACTGACACCCACCGAAGTCAGAAACTCGTGACGGGTATGTTCCAGATAGTGCTGATAATTGGCATTATTGACAATACCTTGAAGGTCACATTCGTAATCGCGAACCTTCATTTCCAATTCATAGATATAGTTCATTTAAATTGAGAATTAAAAGTTGAGAAATAACAGTTAGCCTCTTTTTTGCTCAATATCGAGCCCTTTGAACTTCTTCAATTCTTCGGTCGATACCAGTTTATACAGCTTGTCACTGGGACGTATCTTATCCGATTTCATGGAGAAATGCTGTCCCTTCTTCACTGTTTGCACAGATTCCAAGTCAACACGGGCTTCTTCCAAAGTCATAAATAGTGCACCGGTAGTCGGCCCTGTAATGAGAAGCTTATCGCCTACACTTACTTCAGCAGCTTCTACCAGGAATTCGGAAACTCCGATATTGGAAAAGTATTTGATACCTTTACCTACATAAATCTTACGTTCCGTAGCTGCCGAACCATAATTCCTGGTCCATTCGCCCAAACGCTGTCCCAAGTAATATCCATCCCAGAAGCCACGGTTGAATACGGTTTTCAGGCGTTCATCCCAAGCCGCAATCTTTTCATCGGTGAATGTTCCATCCAAATAAGCCTTGATAGCTTCTTTGTAACATTCAACCACCGTACGTACATATTCAGGTCCACGGGCACGGCCTTCAATCTTGAATACACGTACACCGGCATCCAACATTTTATTCATAAAATGGATGGTCTTCAAGTCTTTGGGAGACATGATATATTCGTTATCAATATCCAGTTCCACATCCGTTTCCTTATCACGAACCGTGTAAGAACGACGACATACCTGCATACAAGCACCGCGATTGGCCGAATGATTCATCTCATGTAAAGAGAGATAGCATTTACCCGATACTGCCATACAAAGCGCGCCGTGGCAGAACATTTCGATACGAAGTTGTTCGCCGCTCGGACCACAAATATGTTCTTCCTGTATCTGACGATAAATCTCGGCCACCTGTTCCAACATCTGCAAATTGTGCGTAGAATTTTAAAGCCTCTGCATTGGAGATATTCAACTGGGTAGAAAGATGCACCTCCTGTCCTATCTGACGGGCATAATTCATCACTGCCACATCAGCTGCAATCACCGCAGAAATTCCCGCTTCCTTGGCTGCATCGACAATAGTATGCATCAGAGGGATATCTTTATCATAGATAATCGTATTGACCGTCAGGTAACTCTTCATCCCGTGCTCATCACACGTACGAGCTATTTCCCGCAAATCATCAATCGTGAATGTATTAGCCGAACGGGCACGCATATTCAGGTTTTCTATACCGAAATAGATAGAATCGGCACCTGCCTGAGGAAGAGTGGGATTTTACCGACTATATAGACTCGTTGATACAAAAAGAGGAGGCTGTAGATTTGGAATTCAAGGTTGCCAAAGATGGTCTTCCTAATAGCTTATGGGATACTTATTCTTCTTTTGCCAATACGGATGGGGGAGTCATTGTGCTTGGTGTGAAAGAGCATAAACAGCAATTCATTATAGAAGGACTGACTAAAGAACAAATCAGCCAATACAAAAAAGACTTCTGGAATCAAATTAATAATCCGGATTGCGTAAATGAGAATCTGCTTTCCGACAATGACTTATACGAAGGTCGCTATAAAGAAAGAAATCTGCTTCTCATCTATGTTCCCTGTGCAAACCGTGTGCAGCGCCCTATCTACAGGACAAGAAACCCTTTCGGTGGGCATACATTTAAACGCAACCATGAAGGAGATTATAAGTGTACGGATGCAGAAGTCAGACGCATGATTGCCGATTCGGACGAAAGTCATCCCCGTGACTCTAGGATTCTGCCCAATTACTCGATGGAAGACATTGATAAGGAAACATTGATTCAATACAGACAGCTTTTTGCCAATTTGAAACCATCTCATCCATGGCTTAATTTAAATGATATTGAATTTCTGACTAAACTTGAAGCATATCGCAAGGACAGAAGTACGAAAGTAGAAGGTTTCACATTGGCAGGCATACTGATGTTTGGAAAGACAGAAAGTATTACCGATCCCGAATGTGCGCCCAATTATTTCCCCGACTATAGAGAGCATCTTAACGAAAACTCCGATATTCGATGGACGGATAGAATCTGTCCGGACGGAACTTGGGAAGCCAATCTCTTTCAGTTTTATCGCAAGGTTCATCCCAAACTAACTGCTCCCCTGCCTAAGCCCTTCCTTATCAGAAACGGAATACGTATTGATGAGACACCTACGCACATTGCTGTGCGCGAAGCTTTTATCAATACGCTTATCCACTGTGATTTCTCGGAGGAGGGCAATATTGTTGTCGAACAATGGGTAGATAAGTACCGATTTAAAAATCCCGGAACAATGCTGGTCAGCAAAGCTCAATATTATCTAGGAGGAGATAGCGTCTGCCGCAATAAAGCCTTGCAGAAGATGTTTATGCTAATCGGGTTTTCCGAAAAAGCGGGAAGCGGAGTGAATAAGATCATTAAAGGTTGGAGGGAAGCAAACTGGCAGAAACCGTATGTTGAAGAATTCAGCCGACCGGATAAGGTGGAACTAACCCTGCCTATGATTAGTTTATTGCCGGATGATGCTGTAATTAAACTAAAGGAGCTGTTTGATGGAAAGGTTGAGAACTTGACGCAAGATGAGTTGACAGCCTTAGTAACTTGTTACAGTGAGGGGGGGATTAATAATACCCAACTGCAATATGTTATTCCGCAACACCGTTCTGATATTACAAAAATGCTGAAAAAGCTTTGTAATCAAGGATTCCTTATTTCAGAAGGAAACAGAAGGGGAACAAAATATCATGTCAACGATCCGGAGAGGAAGGTTGGAAGCTCAAAAAGACTCAAATTCGAAGAACTTCAATCCATAATAATATCCATTGCAGAAGACTACATCACATTAGATGAAATCGCTAAAAGAACAAACAGAACCTTTGACTATATTGCCAATAAAATAATTCCACGAATGCTAAAGAATAGGACTATCGAATATTTATATCCCGGAGTACCCAATCATCCGAAACAAAAATATAAAGCAACCAATAAGAAAACGAATAATAAGCAGTAATACTTATATATGAAGATAGCTCACATAGATTTGGGTAAATACCCTATCCTGCTCGCTCCTATGGAAGACGTGACTGATCCGGCTTTCCGCCTGATGTGCAAGAAGTTCGGAGCAGACATGGTATACACCGAGTTTGTATCAAGCGACGCACTGATACGTGCAGTCAGCAAGGCCGCACAAAAACTCAGTATCAGTGATGAAGAACGCCCTGTCGCTATTCAGATCTACGGAAAAGATACGGAGACAATGGTAGAAGCAGCCAAAATTGTGGAAGAAGCGCAGCCCGACATTCTGGATATCAATTTCGGATGTCCAGTGAAAAGAGTGGCCGGAAAAGGGGCAGGAGCAGGAATGTTGCAGAATATTCCGAAAATGCTGGAGATTACCCGTGCCGTAGTAGATGCAGTAAAGATTCCCGTAACTGTGAAAACCCGTTTGGGATGGGACGCCAATAATAAGATTATCGTAGATTTAGCGGAACAGTTACAAGATTGCGGAATTGCCGCATTGACTATTCATGGCCGTACCCGTGCACAAATGTATACCGGAGAAGCCGACTGGACACTGATAGGTGAAGTGAAGAAGAATCCACGGATGCATATTCCCATTATCGGCAATGGTGACGTGACTACGCCTCAACGCTGCAAAGAGTGCTTTGACCGCTATGGAGTAGATGCAGTAATGATCGGGCGTGCTAGCTTCGGACGTCCGTGGATATTCAAGGAAGTGAAACACTATCTGGAAACCGGTGAAGAACTGCCACCACTCAGTTTCGGCTGGTGCATGGATGTACTACGCCAGGAGGTGGTCGACAGTGTCAATCTGCTGGACGAACGCAGAGGTATCCTGCACGTACGCCGTCATCTGGCCGCCAGCCCCCTATTCAAAGGAATTTCCAATTTCCGCAACACACGCATTGCCATGCTACGGGCGGAAACTAAGGAGGAGCTCTTTCGGATATTTGATGAGATACTTGCTACTATTTAAACATCGGCTGTGCAAACCACTTTTTAAACATCCAGGTTGCCACTACATACAATAAGAATGCGGAGAAAAATCCTACCACAGCGTCGATGACGTAATGTGCTTGAATATATACGGTAGCCCCACAGAGCAACAAATAGAAAGGCAGTAAACAGGCGAACAGCTTCTTACTGCCGCGCCAAGCCATAATCATCAAGATAGTAGAAATACCGACATGTGAACTTGGGAAAGCAGCTGTGGGACGTTCACCCACTTGTTGGGAGCTTTCTACCAGGCTATAAAAGAATCCGTGCTGATATCCCGGTCCGGGCAACAACTCCTGATGATAATTGAAATAGTCACCGATGGCAGGAAAAACTCCCTTAGCCACATTATCAAATCCGATAGCCGGAAAATAGAACTGAGGGCCTGCCACAGGGATAAAGATATAAAGCAAATAATATATAAAGAAAGAAGTAACCAGTACAAAGGACATCTTTTCGAACCATTCGAACCTATAAATGAAATAAAACAACGCCACAATCAGCATCATCGGATAATAGAAGAAATATCCCATATTAAACGCTTCGCTGACCAAAATATGAGGAAACGTATGGCAGAACCAGATAGCAGGTTGTCCACTGAAGATAAACTGTTCGATGGTAGCAAAGACATGGTCCAGGTTCGGAAAAAAGCGATTGAATTCAAAAGTATCCGGATACCAATAGGAAAGCAGGCTCATCTGAATGACGATACGCACAAACGCCGAGAACTTACAAGGGGCAAGCCGATAAAGATACATCAACAGGAAAGTCATTGCAGCAATCATGGCTCTATCCAATAACATATGCCATGGATGGTCCATCCTCTGAAACAGGAATAGAATCAATATGGAAGTCAGCAGATTATAAATCAATGTAATCTTCTCCACAGCAAACAACCCTTTCCGGGTCTCTACACGCTTAAATAAGTCTAAAGCCATCCTTCGTTTTTATACCAGGCAATGGTTTCACGTACCCCCCTCTCCAAATCGTATCCGGGGGTATATCCCAATTCGTTAATTGTCGGGGTTATATCACACTGCCAGTTGCGTTGTTTCATTATCTTATATTTATCAGAATTCAATGTACTGCACTTCTTGGAACGCGTAGCAACAAATTCAGCGAGCAAAGATATAACTTTTAGCACAATTAACGGACATTTCAGATGAAGAACAAACGGATTCCCTAATTCTTTTTGTATCAAGTCCGAAAACGCACGGCTTTTATAGACTTTCCCATCTGTCAGAAAATACGCCTTTCGGATGACTCTTTTCTCTATACCCAAGAAAATAGCCTGCACAATGTCTTTCACATAGACAAAAGTCAGATCTTGCCGCTTGAAACCAACCGAAAAATCAAAATGCTTCTGAATGGACTTAGCCATTAGGAAATAATCTGATTCACGAGGTCCATACACTCCCGTAGGGCGATAAATGACATAAGGAAAACCGGGAATACTTTGAATATATAATTCAGCCTTCAACTTACTGAAACCATAAGCCGTGTTGGGCATGGGAGAATCGTCCTCTTTTATCGGAGTGTAATCTGTCTCGCGCACAGGACCGAACACACTAAGCGTACTTATATATATAAATTGCTTCGGGACCATATTCAACTCCCTCAACGTATCAATAAAATACTTTGTCTGAAGATAGTTCACGTAGTCGAAAGATTTTTTGTCGAAACATTTCGTAACACCGGCACAATGAACGATATAATCAAACTTATTATATGTCCCTTTATGACCGGAGAGTTGGGCACGAAGTTCATTAGGATGTGCAAAGTCCAGTTCCAAAAAGTGTATTTTCCGATTCTTCAAATATTGTCTGCTACTGGTAGGACGAACTCCCGCCCACACACTAAACTTTCGTTTCAACGCTTCTTCTACAATGAAACTCCCGATAAAACCGCTTGCACCCGTAATTAAAATACTCTCCATTCCTACTTTTCGGCTCTATATAAATACAATTAAAATTTCGGTTACAAAGATACGATAAATATAATAGTATTATTACCGTTTTTTTTATTTACTTTGTAGCCATATCAATAGATGATGACCAATAAAAATACATATTATGGCGAAAAAGAAAGAAAAGAAAGAGAAAAAGGCCGGTAAGAGAATGAGTAAAAAAGAGCTGGCAGCGTTGTTAATAGACTTTTTCCACGCCAAATCCAATGAAGTTCTAAGTATGAAATACATTTTCTCGGAATTGCGTCTTACCACCCATCCGCAGAAAATGCTATGCATCGATATATTACATGACCTTTTGGATGACGATTATATCTCCGAAATTGAGAAGGGCAAGTTCCGTCTGAATAATCACGGCACAGAAATGATAGGTACCTTCCAACGCAAAAGCAATGGAAAGAATTCCTTTATTCCCGAAGAAGGAGGTGAACCGGTATTCATAGCAGAGCGCAATTCCGCCCATGCCATGAACAATGACAAGGTAAAAATTACATTTTATGCCAAACGAAAGAACAGGGAGGCAGAAGGGGAAGTAATCGAAATACTGGAACGTGCCAACGACACTTTTGTCGGTACATTGGAAGTAGCCAAGTCATACGCATTTCTGGTAACGGAAAACCGTACACTTGCCAATGACATATTTATTCCGAAAGATAAACTGAAAGGCGGAAAAACCGGAGATAAAGCGATCGTGAAAATAACAGAGTGGCCTGACAAGGCAAAGAATCCCATCGGACAAGTGATAGACATATTGGGCAAAGCAGGTGACAATACCACTGAGATGCACGCCATTCTCGCAGAATTCGGCTTACCATACGTATACCCGAAAGCAGTAGAGACAGCAGCCGATAAGATTCCGGCAGAAATCACTCCCGAAGAGATAGCCAAGCGTGAAGACTTCCGCAAGGTGACAACTTTCACTATCGACCCGAAAGATGCTAAGGACTTCGACGATGCGCTTTCCATCCGCTCCATCAAAAACGGATTGTGGGAAGTAGGCGTACACATCGCCGATGTGACACACTATGTAAAAGAAGGAGGAATCATCGACAAAGAAGCTGAAAAGCGTGCCACTTCCGTTTATCTGGTAGACCGCACCATCCCAATGCTCCCCGAACGGTTGTGCAACTTCATCTGTTCACTCCGTCCGAACGAAGAGAAACTCGCTTTCTCCGTGATTTTCGATATTACCGAGAAAGGAGAAATCAAAGACTCACGCATTGCGCATACAGTCATCAATTCCGACCGCCGTTTCACTTACGAAGAGGCTCAGCAGATTATTGAAACTAAAGAAGGTGACTACAAAGAAGAAGTACTTATGCTGGACACCATCGCGAAAGCACTCCGCGAAAAACGGTTCGCAGCGGGAGCAATCAATTTTGACCGCTACGAGGTGAAATTCGAAATTGACGAGAAAGGGAAACCTATCAGTGTGTATTTCAAAGAGTCGAAAGACGCCAATAAACTGGTAGAAGAATTTATGCTTCTTGCCAACAAAACCGTAGCAGAGAAGATAGGACGTGTACCCAAAAACAAAAAGCCTAAAGTACTGCCCTACCGTATCCACGATCTGCCGGATCCGGAGAAACTGGAGAATCTGTCACAATTCATCGCTCGCTTCGGCTACAAGGTACGTACAAGCGGAACAAAAACAGATATTTCAAAATCCATTAACCATTTGTTGGATGATATACATGGAAAGAAGGAAGAGAATCTGATTGAGACCGTGTCTATCCGTGCTATGCAAAAAGCCCGTTATTCTACACATAACATCGGTCACTACGGGCTGGCATTCGATTATTATACTCATTTCACCTCACCCATCCGCCGTTTCCCGGACATGATGGTTCACCGTCTAGTAACGAAGTATATGGATGGAGGGCGCAGTGTATCCGAGGCCAAATACGAGGATCTTTGTGATCACAGCTCAAATATGGAACAAATTGCAGCCAACGCCGAACGTGCTTCCATCAAATACAAACAAGTGGAATTCATGAGCGAACGTCTGGGACAGATTTACGATGGTGTCATCTCCGGAGTAACCGAGTGGGGACTGTATGTCGAACTTAACGAGAATAAATGCGAAGGTCTCGTCCCTGTCCGTGACTTGGATGACGATTATTATGAGTTTGACGAAAAGAACTACTGCCTTCGTGGACGCCGCAAGAACAGAACATATAGTTTAGGAGATGCCATTACCGTTCGTGTAGCACGTGCCAATCTGGAAAAGAAACAGCTCGACTTCGAATTAATTGAGAAATAAATTATGAAAACTTTTATTATTGAAGACAAACAACGAATCGAGTCCATTATCCTCCATTGCGATGCCTGCTTTGTAGGTATCACAGATTTAGAAGGTAATCCCTACGTAGTTCCGATGAACTTCGGTTATGAAAATGGCGTCCTATACCTTCATTCGGGTCCCGAAGGCAGCAAGTTGGAGATGTTGGAACATAATAATAATGTATGCATCACTTTCAGCATCGGTCATAAACTCGTATATCAGCACGAGAAAGTAGCGTGCAGTTACAGTATGCGTTCCGAAAGCGCCATGTGCCGTGGAAAAGTGACATTCATAGAAGATATGGATGAAAAACGCCGGGTATTGGATATTATCATGCGTCATTACACGGATAGTGAATTCAATTATTCCGAACCTGCCGTGCGCAATGTCAAAGTATGGCAAGTGCCCATCGAGCAAATGACGGGAAAAGTCTTCGGTTTGCGAGCCAACGAAAAGCCATGAAACGTTTCCCGGCTCTTTACCTGTTGACCATCTTCCTTCTGTTACCTGCTTTTCCCATTCTCGCACAATCAGATAAGCAGGTAAACAGCCACTCTTTTACCTATCAATACCTTACAACCAAGGAAGGATTAAGCAACCAGCGCGTATTCTCCATCCTCGAAGATAAGAAAGGCTTCATCTGGATTTCTACACGTTCAGGGGTAGACTGCTTCAACGGAAGAACCGTAAAAAACTACAGCCTTTTCGGGGAAGACATCATCGTTGACGGAGCCGGGCGCATGATCTACCTCACAAAAGACTCACACGAAACGCTATGGGCATATACAAGTGCCGGTAAAGTATTCAAATATGATCCCATCTCCGACGCTTTCACACTGGAGATTGACGTAGCGGAATTAACGGAAAAAGGGATCTTTCTTAACAATCTTTTTATCGACTCATCCGACTGCTTCTGGTTCGGACTGAAAAACGGTTTGTTCTGCTACGACAGCACCAACCGGCACATAGAGAATATACTAGAAAAGAAATGTATAAACACCATCCATTTCTCACCATCCGACGAAACCCTGTATATCGCCACTACCGAAGGATTGTATAAACGCAACCAGCAGAATGGAACAATTACCACCCTATTGACCGAGTGTTACATCCAGTCCGTTTTCTACGATCCCGCAACCCACTTGCTCTGGATAGGAACTTTCAACTCCGGAGTAAAAGTGCAGGATACCCGTACCGGAGATTTCCTGTCGAACGAATCACTGAACCAGCTGCCACACCTCCCCTACCGTTCCATCATCCCTTACGACCCACAAACATTATTATTGGGAGTAGACGGAGCAGGTGTCTATGCAGCCACCCGTGATACCGGATACTCCTGGTCCTTCCTCAATGCGAACCTGGAAGAAGAAGGAGAACTGAAAGGAAACGGCATTTATGCCCTCTGCAAAGACAGTTCTTCCAATCTATGGATCGGCAGTTATACAGGAGGTGTAGCCTACGCAAATCCGAAGAAATATCTCTTCGAACTTACCCAACATGAATACAAAAACCCGCAATCACTGATAAACAACCACGTCAACGCTATCCTCGAAGATCATGAAGGCGACTTATGGTATGCCACCAACCAGGGAATCAGTGTACACCTGCTAAAGTCCGGAACCTGGAAACACTTCCTGAAAGAAAACGTATTCCTGACTCTCTGTAACGATGAAAACGGGAATGTATGGACCGGAGGTTACGGCACAGGCGTCTACTGCCTCAACAAACATACAGGCATCCGCCAGCATCTCACCACCGAACGTCCCGGCACATTGACAACAAACTACATTTACTCAATCGTAGAAGACAACAACAAGAATCTATGGTTTGGCGGCATATATGGCAACCTCATCCGATATACCCCGTCTCAAGCAGGGAAAGCGGAACAATTCGCTTCCTACGGCATTACGCTCATCAACTCAATAACCACAGTCGGCAAAGACACGATAGCCCTTGCCACTGCCAACGGGCTCTACCTGTTGAACAAACAAACCGGCAATTTCAAACAATATTTCACCTCGCCATCCAATGCCGACACCCGGAGCAACAGCTTCATCTACTCCATGTATTTCCCCACCCCCGACAAAGTGTGGTTTGGTACAGACGGAGGAGGCATCAACTTATTAGACCTGAAAACAGGCAAAGCCGTCACCTACTCCACAGCAAACGGCCTTCCTTCCAACTATATATACAGCATCCTTCCCGACAACAAAGGACACCTATGGCTTAGTACAGACAAGGGACTGGCTTACATCACCACCTCCCCCTCTCCCGCAATAACCAACATCGGCTTCCTCGACGGACTGGCAAATGAATTTAACTTCATGTCCTACACCCGGCTAAGAAACGGGGACTTTGTCTACGGAAGTACCAACGGTGCCGTGCGCTTCAACCCGGAAAACTTTACCCGCCCTCTTTACAAAGCCCCCTTGTTGTTCACTTCCTTCGAAGTTCCGCAAAAGTCACGTGAAAAGACCGAAGAGAAAAAGATTCAATTCAACCGGATGCTGAACGAAGGAAAAACGATCGAGTTGAAATACAACGAGAATTCTTTTCTCATTTCCTTTATCTCCGTCTCTTACCAGTATCAACAAGACATCCACTACAGCTACCTACTGGAGGGTTTCGAACAAAATTGGAGTGCTCCTACCAACGAATTAAGCATCCGTTATACCAATATTCCTCCGGGCAATTATACGTTCCACGTAAAAAGCATGAGCAAAAACGCCGGACAGCAACTAGACGGGCACACCATCCGCATACACATTGCGCAGCCTTACTGGAATACAGCAGTCGCCTGGCTGATATACATCATCCTGCTGACAGGCATCACTTATTTCATCTGGCGTTTCTTTGCCAACAAGATGGAGAAAAAGCACTTCTCCGAAAAGATACAGTTCTTTATCAACACCGCCCATGACATTCGCACTCCGGTGACGCTTATCATGGCTCCGCTTAGCGATTTAAGCAAGGAGGACGGACTGTCCGGAGAAGGGAAACGATACCTCCAGATAGCCCGCAAGAACACCGAAAAGCTATACAACTTAATCACGCAACTACTCGACTTCCAGAAGATAGACACAACACATCTCACACTTCAGGTTGCAGAGTACGATTTGAAATCATACTTGCAGGAAAAAGTGCTTAACTTCCAGTCCCTTTGCGAAAGCAAAAAAATCCGGATGGAATTATCAGTGCCCGAAGCCCCCGTCTCACTTTGGATGGATAAAGACAAAACAGACAAAATATTCGATAACCTGTTATCAAATGCAGTGAAATACACCCCTGTCGGCGGAACTATTTCAATCACAATAGAACAGAATGATAAAAAGATAACCGTAGAAGTCAAAGACAGCGGTATCGGTATTCCGCGTAAAGCACAACGGTATATCTTCTCCAATTTCTACCGTGCCGAAAATGCCGTCAACTCCAAAGAAACCGGAAGCGGCATCGGACTACTGCTGACCCGTCGTCTGATGAAACTACATAAAGGAAACATCTCCTTTACCAGCAACGAGGGCGAAGGTTCCACCTTCCTGCTCACTTTCCGAAAAGGGAACCGCCATCTAGCACGCTACATCCTGTCGGGGAAAACCTCTCCTCTATCTACCTTCCTATCGGATATATCCACAGAAGACAATAGCAGCGAACTATCACCGGAGGTAAATACAGACCGGGAAGCAGGAACCGTTCAGCATACAGACCGATACGATGAAAACGAGCCGAACCAGACAGCCCATACTGCCAAAGAACGAATCTTGATTGTAGAGGACAACGACGATCTGCGTTTCTACCTGAAAAAAACGTTTGCCTCCATCTACACCGTCATCGACAAGCCTGACGGAGAATCCGCACTGGAATATCTGCAAGATAAATCTGTGGATTTGATAATCTCTGACGTCATGATGCCTGGGATTCAAGGAGACGAACTGTGTCGACGGATCAAATCAGACTTCACCACTTCGCATATCCCCGTTATCTTGCTGACTGCCAAAACGGAGAAAGACGCCATCCTCGAAGGATTGGAAAGCGGAGCGAACGATTATCTGACCAAGCCTTTCGATACGGAAATCCTAAAGACAAAAATAAAGGGAGTATTACAGAACCGCAAGATTATGCGACAGTATTTTCTTTCTCATTCGCTTCCTTCCGTCCCTGCTGCCGAACCAAGTGAAAAGAAAGAGGATACGGAATGTGCCAACCTCTTATCTGCCATGGACAAAGAGTTTCTGGAACGTTGCACAAGACTCATTACCGAAAATCTGGCAAACCCGAACTTCACCATCAACCAGCTCTCCCGCGAACTAGCGTTAAGTCGTACGATATTCTACGAAAAACTGAAAGCTCTGACAGGACAGGCGCCTAACGAATTTATAAAACTCATGCGCATGACAGAAGCTGCCAACCTACTAAAACAAGGGCTTCCGGTGCAAGATGTCGCTCTCCTGGTCGGTTTCACAGATTCCAAGTACTTTAGTACAGCATTTAAAAAGCATTTCGGAGTATCTCCAAGCAAATTTCTCTAAATAAAAGTTTGCATCACTTTTACCCTCACACCCTCACCCTATGTCTCGTCCTGATTCCCTGTATTACATAAGAAATGCAACCGATATACACAGGAAACACAACCGGCATACATCTGTTATCCCTTCGTTATCTATCCGTTAAACTACCGATATGGTACATTCACCACGGCCGTGGGAAGCTAACTATACCGATAGTCTAATGTAAGAAGACCGGTTACTTAATATAAAAAGAAAGGGGAGATAAGGTATGCTTCCCTGCTTCATTACATCTATTTCCCTATACATCAGCACCCAAACAGCCGTTTATAACATTATTATAACAGCTATCCTATCCTTTAATACCAGATTCTTTTTGTATACTTGCAGCATAAAAAGACGAAAAGATGCAAATCCGATAGTTTTTCAACCTATTCCGATAGCTTTCAAACCCGTCAGGACATGGTTACGTCCTATATTTGCGAGGTAAATCAACAATCTAATAATCTATTTAAGATGAAAAAGCAGTTAACCCTATTTCTCTGTCTGTTGCTATTCATACCTATGTATGGATATGCGGAAGATGAAGTAAATCATCAAATTGTACAGCAAACTACCAAAGTAAAAGGCACTGTTACGGATGAACAAGGTGAACCGTTAATCGGAGCCAGTATCGCCGTCAAAGGAACTTCCCAGGGAGTGATTACCGACTTCAACGGTCAATTCAGTATCGACGCTTCCAGAAACGCTACATTAATAGTAAGTTATGTGGGCTATCGTTCGGAAGAAGTACAGGTAAAAGGACAATCTAATCTTAAAATCGTCTTGAAAGAAGACAGCAAAATCATCGATGAAGTAGTTGTTACCGCACTGGGTATCAAACGGGAACGGAAAGCGCTTGGTTATTCCATCGGTGAGGTGAAAGGCGAAGAGCTTGAAAAAGCGAAAGAAACCAATGTCATCAACTCGCTGGCAGGAAAGATTCCGGGACTGGTTATCAGCCAGACTGCCGGCGGTCCTTCCGGTTCGTCCAGAGTGATCGTCCGCGGTAGCACGGAGATGACCGGCAACAATCAGCCGCTCTATGTAGTAGACGGTGTGCCTTTGGACAACAGTAACTACGGAAGTGCCGGACAATACGGAGGTTATGACCTCGGCGACGGTATCTCCAGCATCAACCCGGACGATATTGAAAGCATGTCCGTATTGAAAGGCCCGGCAGCATCTGCCTTGTACGGTAGCCGCGCTTCTCACGGTGTAATCCTTATCACTACCAAGAAGGCAAGTACCAAAAAGAAATTTGCAGTGGAGCTGAACAGTACCACTACTTTCGAAAAACAATTGACGAAGTGGGACGATGTACAGTATGTCTACGGACAGGGAACCGGCGGACGTATCAACGGTACAGACGACCAATATTCTTCCAACAAGAACTGGGGACCGAAGATTGATCCGGGACTGAACCTGACGTATTTCGACGGAGTCACCCGCCCGTATGTGGTCATTCCCAATAATATCGACGGTTTCTTCAGAACCGGTATGACCACCACCAACACCATCGTTGTCAGCACCGTGAAAGATGACACGGGTATCCGCGCCACTTATACGGACATGCGCAACAAAGACATTCTCCCCAACACGAAGATGAGCCGTAATACGTTGAACCTGCGTGCCAACACGACCATCAACAAGAAAGTAGACCTCGACTTCAAGGTGACTTACACCCGTGAAGACGTAAAGAACCGTCCCGCACTGTCTGACCACCGTGCCAACCCTGCCAAGAACCTGATGTCTCTGGCAACGACCTACGACCAGAAATGGCTGCGCGACAACTACAAAGATGCCGACGGCAACTACTACGACTGGAACGGACGGGACGTATGGAACCTCAACCCTTACTGGGTGCTCAACGAAATGACCAATGAATCGGGAAAAGATAAGTTCATGGGTTCGGCACTGGTACGCTACAACGTCAACGAACACCTCAAGATTCAGGTGACCGGTGGTGCGGACATCAACTTTATGAACTTTCAGGAGTATGCTGCCCCTACATCACCGGGATTCGAACAGGGACAGTTACAAATCAGCGATTTCAGAAACAGAATGTATAACGTAGAAGCACTAGCCATCTACAACAACAGTTATAAGAAATTCGACTATGGAGTAACCATAGGCGGCAACCTCTACAAAGTGGACAACAAAACCCAGATTGTGACTGCCAAAGAAATGGTGATGCGTGACGTGATTGCTCTGCAAAGCTTCACAAGCAAAGAGATCACCGAAGGAACCTATCGCAAGCAGATTAACTCCCTCTATGGTTCTATCAACCTGGCTTACGGCAACTTCGTCTACCTCGACGCCACACTGCGCGGTGACCACTCTTCCACTCTGCCATCGGGAAACAATACTTATCTATACCCATCGGTATCAGGAAGTTTCCTGTTCTCGGAATTCTTCAAGATCAATCCGACGCTATTGCCTTACGGTAAAGTGAGAGTTTCATGGGCACAGGTAGGTAGCGACACAGATCCTTACCAATTGGGACTGTCCTACGAACTGTCTCCCAAAAACTATTCAGGGTACGCACTGTCTCAAATCGCCAATACGACGATTCCGAACAAAGACCTGAAACCGACCAAGACCAACTCTGCCGAAGTGGGACTGGAACTGAAATTCCTGAAAAACCGCATCGGACTGGATTTCACTTACTACACCCAAAAAAGTAGTAATCAGATTATGCGCCTCAACACCACAGGAACTTCCGGCTACAACTCCATGCTGATTAATGCAGGAGAAATAGAGAACAAAGGAGTGGAAATCGCACTGAACACACGCCCCATACAGACGAAAGATTTCTCATGGGACTTGAATATCAACTTCTCAAAGAATAGTAATAAGGTAAAAAGATTAGCTTCAGGTATTAAAGAATTTGAATTGGAATCGGCACGTTGGATTAACGTAAAGGTAGCTGCCGTAGAAGGGGAGAACTATGGTTCCATCCTCGGTAAAGACTTCCTTAGAAATGATGCCGGACAGATTATCGTAGATGCTTCTACGGGACTTCCGAAAGTGACGGAAGACTTACGAGTGCTGGGCAACGCCACCTGGAAATGGACAGGAGGTATCACCACCAACCTGACTTACCGCGACATCTCCCTGTCTGCCATCTTCGATATTAAGGTAGGCGCCGATGTCTATTCCATGTCCGCCCGTTCTTCTTACATGACCGGAAAAGACAAAGCCACTCTTGCAGGACGCGACGGCTGGTATGAATCGGAAGAGCAACGACTGCAAGCCGGAGTGAAAGAAAGTAATTGGGAAGCGACAGGCGGTTATGTAGTAGAGGGCGTGGTAGAAATGCCGGACGGAAGTTTCGCGGAAAACAAGAAGTTTGTCGACCCCGAAGTATATTGGAAACATATAGCCGATCAGACTCCGGTTCCGTTTATCTACGACAACTCTTACGTAAAGGTGCGCGAAATTACGTTGGCTTACCGCCTGCCCAAAAGATGGATCAGTAAAGTGTTTGATGCCGTATCCGTATCGTTCGTGGCACGTAACCCGTTCATCATCTACAAGAACGTACCGAACATCGACCCGGACTCCAACTACAACAACGGCTCGGGTATGGGACTGGAATATGGCTCGCTGCCATCCAGAAGAAGCTATGGTTTCAATGTTAACGTAAAATTCTAATAGTAAGCAATCATGAAAACAATCTATAAAATCGCCTTCGGTATATTATGTATATGCGGTCTGCTGCTGGGAGCCTGCACCGACTTTGAGGAACTGAATACAGACCCTTCCAAGTCGTCCTCTACCGACCCGAACCAGCAACTGTCTATGATTCAGTTGCAAACATGGGGACATTGGCAAATGTGCCAGCCCTATCCATTCTATCTGGCTGCTTTTGCACAATATATGCAGGGCGACTGGAACACCACCAACTATGGCGGACAGTATCGCAAAAATGATGCGGAAATGGGAAACACATGGAACCTGATGTACCCGGCACTCATCAAGAACATTGTCGACATTCTGGACAAAACCAAGGATAACGAACGGGAAGTCAACATTCACTCCGTTGCCCGCATTTATAAAGTATATCTTTTCTCCATACTGACGGATATGTACGGCGACTGCCCTTACTTCGAAGCGGGTAAAGGCTTTATCACCGGTAACGTAAAACCTGCCTACGACAAACAGGAACTGATATACAAGGATTTCCTGAAAGAACTCGGCGAAGCGGCAGATGCTCTCACCGCCAGTGGTGACAAAGTCACAGGAGATATTATCTTTCAAGGGAATATCGACAAATGGAAACGTTTTGCCAACTCCCTGCACCTGCGCTATGCAATGCGCATCGTAAACGCAGATCCGGAACTGGCAAAAGCAGAAGCCATCAAAGCTGTCGGTCAGGAAGCCGGCCTAATGCAATCGGCCGCTGACGATGCCCTGATTGCTTACACCGATATTCAGGACTGGGCATCCAACGAATTCCGCAGAAACGGACTCGCCCAACTATGGAGAGGGCGCGAAGCATATCCTACGGCTTATCTCTGCAGCACATTCTGGAAACAACTGGACGCTACTTCCGACCCGCGGCAGTTTGTATTCGGACGCTGCTATGACGAAAGTTCGGCAAACAATCCATTCGGACGTGTGGATCTGACGGAGGAAATGCAGAATACGGAAGCTGCCAAGTTTCAGCCTTGCAACCCGGGTTACTTCTGGTACAGCAACGGTACATGGCCGGAGGGCTATTGGAGCAAACTGACTAATAAATGGCAGGACAAAGCTACCCGTCCGCAGCTCAACAACATTTTCCTGAAAGGCGATATGCCTGGAGTGATTATGACATACGCGGAAGCGGAATTATTACTGGCGGAAGCAAAAGCCCGCTGGGCAGGAGACATCACAACAGGTGCCGACGCTTCCACTCATTATGAGAACGGAGTACGCGCCGCCATCCATTTCCTGGAGAAATTCGGCGCCAAGACTTTTGACGATCAGGTCATCGATACCTATTTACAGGCTAATTCACTACCTGCCAGCGGATTGGATGCACAGCTTACCGCTATCAACACCCAATTATGGATTCTGCACTTCAACAATATCCCCGAAGGATATGCCAACTGGAGAAGAACAGACATTCCGGTGTTGCTTCCTTCTCCCCACTACGGGGCAGTGACGATTGATTCGCAGACTACACCGCTGCGTCTCTGCTACCCGCTCTTTGAAAGTTCGTACAATCCGGAGGGTTATCAATCTGCCATCCAGGCTATGGGAGGCAAAGACGACTGGAATTCACCGGTATGGTGGGACAAATAAACCTAAGATAATCAACACTAAAAGAAAAAACGATTATGAAGAAAATAATATTTATATGCACGTTGCTGGTATCTCTGTTTGCCATGAGTGGTTGCAGCGACGATATAGACACTCCGGTACTGACCACTGACGAATATCCGCGCATATTAGGCCGCTGGCCAGACAAACAGGAGGATGGCACGTTGGGTAAATTCAGTATTCCATTGAATCAGGTGCTTTCCATCAATGTACAATACACTCCTGCCGAACTATGCGAGGGGACATGGTATCTGGATGGAAGGGAAATTCATAAAGGAGTAGGATTGACGTACATTCCTTCGACCATCGGCACTTTCCACCTCGAACTGATTGTAAAGACTCCGACTAAGGAAACCACCCGTGAAGCTATTATCCAAGTAACCGAAGCAACAGAGTAAACCATTAAAACAAGAATTGTATGAAAAAAAGACTTATAATCTATCTGGCCTGTCTGTTTGCATGCCTGATAGCCTCCTGTTCCGAAAAAGATGAAGTAATCAGCAACGGAGGAGAACCGCAAAACTATGTTCCTTTTGCCATCAACAAAGGGGTGAATATCAGTAACTGGCTGTCGCAGGTAGACGCCATCCCCGCCAACGGCTTCTCACAAGCCGAAGCACAAAAGCTGGCAGGATACGGTTTCGACCACATCCGTCTGCCAATAGACGAAAAACTGTTCTTCACGGAAGACGGTCAGAAGATACCGGAAGCATTCACACTGTTGCACAATGCCATAGGATGGTGCCGGGATGCCGGAATGAAAGTGATTGTAGACCTGCACGTATTGCGCGATCACAACTTCAATACAACGGTCACTACATCGGGCGACCCGATTGAGAGTTTCTACGACACATTTGAAGATATGAAATGGGCAGGATGGTTTGCCAATGGCTCCGGCGTGACGGTGAACAACGTGGACAATCCCAGCAAAAGCGGTATAAACACCAGCAACAGGGTGTTCTCTGTGGTACGAAAATCAGGAGTGGACACTTGGTCGAACGCCAAGAAAAAGGATTTTTCCATTATTCCTGTCGGGTCAGGCAAAATGCAGTTCAAGTACCTGCGTGCCAAAATATACAAAAGCACCAAAAGCACTATTACCGTTGTATTGAGTGACGAGAACAATACGAACGACGGTTACTACGGATATACCAATACTACGGCAAATGAATGGGAAGAAATCGCCGTAGATGTATCCAACTATAACAAAAACTGCGGTCGCGTGGCTCTCCGTCCGGAAGAAGGAGAAACGATGTATTTCGACGATGTATTCTTCTCCGACAGTAAAACTGGTGACAACAAGATTTACCCTGAAAGTGGAACTACCACCGTTGTCCCCAAACTCTGGACAGACAAAGACGCCCAGTACAAATATCTCGACTTATGGAAAACGCTGGCGGAAGAACTGAACCAGTATCCCAACGATCTCGTTGCCTACGAGTTATTGAATGAACCGGTAGCCCCTTACGCCTCACAATGGAACTCTCTTTCCGCCCAACTGATTCGTGAACTCCGGCAAACGGAACCCGAACGTAAACTCATCATCGGCTCTAACCGCTGGCAGAGTGTCAACACTTTCAACGAGCTGACTATTCCCGGCGGTGACCCGAATATCATCTTGAGTTTCCACTTCTACAACCCGCATCCCCTCACGCACTACCAAGCCGAGTGGACGGAAGAAAAAGACCTGAATGTACCCATTCACTATCCGGGCGAACTGATAGAAGAGGCGGACTTCAACCAACTATCCGAAGCGATGCAAAAACTGGTGACTCCTTATATGGGAACGTATGATAAAACCACGCTTGAGTCACTCGTATTGAAAGCGGAGATGAAAGCTACCAGTCTCGGCGTACAACTCTACTGCGGTGAATTCGGTTGCTACAAAAAGACTCCGGCTGCCGACAGAATGGAATGGATACGGGACGTAGTATCTATCTTGAAGGATCGTCACATCTCCTACTCTTATTGGGAATATAAAGCAGGATTCGGTTTCTGCGATTCACAAGGAAACGTGATTGAACAGGAGGTACTGGATTTGTTAACTAAATAATAGTCATTCAGATAACAATAATCATTCAAATTAAAAAAGAAATATGCGACAAACATTCATCGCTATGGGAATTTGTTGTGCTATCGGCATTTCCACATTAGCTTGTCAGGATAAAAGCAAAGATTACACCGATCCTACGCTGCCTGTGTCCGAACGTGTCTCCAGCCTGATGTCTCAAATGACATTGGAGGAAAAAGTTGCCCAAATGTGCCAATACGTGGGATTGGAACACATGAAGAAAGCAGAAAAGGATATGTCCGCCGAAGACTTGAAACACAGTCATTCGCAGGGTTTCTATCCCAATCTACATTCTTCCGATGTGGAAGAGATGACGAAAAAAGGACTGATTAGCTCGTTCCTGCACGTGGTAAAGGCCGAAGAAGCCAACTATCTGCAATCGCTGGCACAGCAAAGCCGCCTGAAGATTCCACTCCTGATTGGCATTGACGCCATTCATGGAAACGGTTTGTATCGTGGTTCGACCATTTACCCCACTCCTATCGGACAGGCAGCTACTTTTGACCCTGCACTGGTAGAACGGATGTCGCGGGAGACTGCTATTGAAATGCGTGCCAGCGGTATGCACTGGACGTTTACTCCGAACGTGGAAGTGGCGCGTGACGCTCGCTGGGGACGTGTGGGCGAAACATTCGGCGAAGATCCCTATCTGGTAGGACAGATGGGGGCGGCTACCGTACGCGGATTCCAGACAAAGGATTTCACGGGAAACGATAAAGTGATTGCGTGTGCAAAGCATCTTGTAGGTGGCAGTCAGCCAGCCAACGGAATCAACGGTGCTCCTGCCGAGTTATCGGAAAGAACGTTGCAGGAGGTATTTTTCCCGCCTTTCAAAGATTGTCTGGAAGCGGGGGTATTTACAGTGATGACGGCTCATAATGAGTTGAACGGGATTCCTTGTCACGGAAACAAGTATCTGATGACGGAAGTATTACGCAATCAGTGGAAGTTTGACGGTTTTGTTGTCAGCGACTGGATGGATATTGAGCGCATGCACGACTATCACAACGTAGCCGAAACGCTGAAAGACGCTTACCAGATCAGTGTAGATGCCGGAATGGGAATGCACATGCATGGACCGGAATTCTACGAAGCTATCATTGAGTGTGTGAAAGAAGGGAGTATTCCTGAAAAGCAGATAGATGCTGCCGTTTCTAAGATTCTGGAAGTTAAATTCAGGTTAGGATTGTTCGAGAATCCGTTTATCGACCTGAAAAAGAAAGATGAAATTGTCTTTAATGAGAAACATCAGCAAACGGCACTGGAAGGAGCGCGGAAGTCTATCGTCCTGTTGAAAAATGAAGGCAATATGCTGCCATTGGATGCTTCGAAATATAAGAAAGTGTTTGTTACCGGACATAATGCCAACAATCAGTCTATCTTAGGTGACTGGGCAATGGAACAGCCGGAAGAACATGTCACTACCGTATTGAAAGGCCTGAAAGCTATCAGTCCCGAAACGAATTATAATTTCCTTGATCTCGGCTGGAATGTACGTTTGCTATCGGACAATCAAATAAAGGAAGCAGTGCAACAGGCACGCAGCTCCGATCTGGCGATTCTGGTGGTAGGAGAAAACTCAATGCGTTATCATTGGAACGAGAAGACGTGTGGAGAGAACAGTGACCGTTACGAGCTTTCTTTGCCGGGACGTCAACAGGAACTGGTGGAAGCTGTAGCTGCTACGGGGGTTCCGACAGTCGTTATCCTTGTCAACGGCCGTCCGCTGACTACCGAATGGATAGATGAAAATATGCCGTGTATCATCGAAGCATGGGAGCCGGGAGTAGCCGGGGGGCAGGCTTTGGCGGAAATTCTTTACGGAAAAGTGAACCCAAGCGGTAAACTGCCGATTACGATTCCAAGAAGCACCGGACAGATTCAGTGTATGTACAATCATAAATTTACCAACCATTGGTTTCCGTATGCAACAGGAAATTCATTACCTTTGTACGAGTTCGGTTACGGCTTGAGTTATACGACGTATAAATATGAGAACCTCAAACTGTCTGAAGCAACTATCACTCCTGACAAAAGCGTGAAAGTAACTGTAGATGTCACGAATACCGGAAAAATGGATGGCGAAGAAACGGTTCAGCTCTATATCCGCGACGAATACAGTTCTGCTACCCGCCCTGTAAAGGAGTTGAAGGACTTTGCCCGCATACCTTTGAAAGCAGGAGAAACGAAAGAGGTTTCATTTACTCTCACTCCCGAAATGCTGTCCTACTATGACGCTAATATGCACTATGGAGTAGAAAAAGGGACTTTCAAGATTATGGTGGGAGCTTCTTCAAGAGATACCGATCTGCAAAGCATTATACTTACAGTGAAATAAAATAGATATGAAGAAATTACTATGTCTCGCCCTGTTATTGTCTGCCGGAAGTGTTTATACCGGCAGCGTTTCGGCAAGCAACCAACCTGCCGGTAAGAAATCCGGCAACAACTCAAAGGATATATACAAAAAGACCTGGATTGACTTCAACAAGAACGGTGTAAAGGATGTATATGAAGATCCTTCCGCGCCTATCGAAGCCCGTATTGCGGATTTGCTTTCGCAAATGACACTGGAGGAGAAGACCTGTCAGATGGCTACTCTCTACGGTTCGGGACGGGTACTGAAAGATGCATGGCCTACCGACGGATGGTCGACAGAAATCTGGAAAGACGGTATCGGAAATATCGATGAGCAGGCCAACGGGCTGGGTAAGTTCGGTTCTGAAATCTCCTATCCGTATGCCAACAGTGTGAAGAATCGCCACACCGTTCAGCGCTGGTTTGTGGAACAGACACGACTGGGTATTCCGGTCGATTTTACCAATGAGGGAATACGCGGATTGTGCCACGACCGGGCTACCATGTTTCCCGCTCAATGCGGGCAAGGTGCCACGTGGAACAAAAAACTAATCCGGGAAATTGCGAAAGTCACTGCTGATGAGGCGAAAGCACTCGGATATACCAATATTTATGCTCCGATTCTGGACATCGCACAAGATCCTCGCTGGGGACGTGTAGTTGAAAGTTATGGAGAAGATCCTTATCTGGTAGGCGAATTGGGTAAGCAAATGATTCTTGGTCTGCAAAGTGAAGGAATCGTTGCCACTCCGAAGCATTTTGCCGTTTATAGTATTCCGGTCGGTGGACGCGATGGAGGTACACGTACCGATCCGCACGTGGCTCCGCGTGAGATGAAAACTCTGTATCTGGAACCATTCCGTAAAGGTATTCAGGAGGCGGGTGCATTGGGCGTCATGAGTTCTTACAATGACTATGACGGGGAGCCTGTTTCCGGAAGTTATCATTTCCTCACGGAAATTCTGCGTCAGCAATGGGGATTTAAGGGATATGTAGTTTCGGATAGTGAAGCGGTGGAATTTCTACACACTAAACATCGTATCACTCCGACTGAAGAAGAAATGGCTGCACAAGTGGTAAATGCCGGATTGAATATCCGCACGAACTTCACTCCGCCACAGGATTTTATTCTTCCATTGCGTCGTGCTATTAGTGAGGGAAAAGTCTCTCTGCATACGCTCGATCAACGTGTTGGTGAGATTCTCCGTGTCAAGTTTATGATGGGGCTTTTTGATAATCCGTATCCCGGTGATGACCGTCGCCCGGAAGTGGTAGTGCATAATGCCGCCCATCAGGATGTATCTATGAGAGCAGCTTTAGAGTCCATCGTGCTTTTGAAGAATGAAAAAGAGATGCTTCCGCTATCCAAGAGTTTTAGCAAAATAGCTGTTATCGGTCCGAATGCGGAAGAAGTGAAAGAACTGACTTGCAGATACGGTCCCGCCAATGCATCTATAAAGACTGTCTATCAGGGAATCAAAGAATATCTGCCCAATGCAGAAGTTCGCTATGCAAAAGGTTGTGATATTATTGATAAGTATTTCCCGGAGAGTGAACTATACAATGTTCCATTAGACACACAGGAGCAAGCGATGATTAATGAAGCCGTAGAATTAGCAAAGGCTTCGGATGTCGCTATCCTTGTATTAGGTGGAAATGAGAAGACGGTTCGGGAAGAATTCTCACGTACCAACCTCGATCTCTGCGGGCGCCAACAGCAATTATTGGAAGCTGTTTATGCTACAGGAAAACCTGTCGTTCTGGTAATGGTAGACGGAAGAGCAGCTACTATCAATTGGGCAAACAAATATGTTCCTGCCATCATTCATGCATGGTTCCCCGGCGAATTCATGGGAGATGCTATTGCCAAGGTTCTTTTCGGAGACTATAACCCGGGCGGACGTCTGGCAGTTACTTTCCCGAAATCTGTGGGACAGATACCTTTCGCTTTCCCATTCAAACCGGGTTCGGATTCTAAAGGAAAAGTCCGTGTTGCCGGTGTGCTTTATCCTTTCGGATATGGTTTAAGCTATACGACCTTCGGATATTCAGACTTGAAAATCTCCAAACCAGTTATCGGGGCACAAGAGAATATCACTCTTTCATGCACTGTAAAGAATACAGGAAAGAAAGCTGGGGATGAAGTGGTCCAGCTTTATATCCGTGATGATTTTAGTAGCGTAACAACCTACGATAAAGTATTACGTGGTTTCGAACGTATTCATTTGCAACCGGGAGAAGAACAAACGATTAGCTTTACACTTACTCCTCAAGACTTGGGGTTATGGGATAAGAATAATCAGTTTACAGTAGAGCCGGGAAGTTTCTCGGTGATGGTGGGGGCTTCTTCGGTGGATATTCGGTTGAAAGGAAGTTTCGAGGTTCAATAAAGAATCCAGAATAATATTTATATAAAAAATGTGAGGTAACCTGAATCTTTGGAAGTTACCTCACATTTTCATTTGACCAATTATACCTTACAAAGGATATTCCTCAAAAGCATACAAAATGGTAGACAGATAACGTTCTCCAGTATCAGGCAATAACGCAACGATCATCTTTCCCGCATTTTCCGGCCGCTTCGCCAGTTCCGTAGCGGCATATACAGCTGCTCCTGAAGATATACCTACCAATAAACCTTCCTGTTTGGCTAATTCACGACTCGTACGAATGGCATCGTCATTCTGCACCTGAATAATTTCATCTACGACAGAAGCTTTGTACGTTTTAGGAATAAATCCTGCACCGATTCCCTGAATCTTATGAGGACCAGGTTTTCCTCCCGACAGTACAGGAGAATCAGATGGTTCCACTGCCACTATCTTTATACTCGGATCACGCATCTTCAATGCCTCACCTACACCGCTAACTGTCCCGCCAGTACCTACACCGGCTACAAAGATATCGACTTTCCCCTCGGTATCTCTCCATATTTCCAGACCGGTAGTTCGTAAATGCATGGCGGGGTTAGCAGGATTCTCAAATTGTTGTAAGATGGCAGCTCCCGGAGTTATACCTTTTAAATCTTCCGCTTTGGCAATTGCCCCTTTCATACCATCCGTACCAGGAGTCAGCACTAATTCTGCTCCTAAGGCTTTCAGAAGATTACGTCGCTCAATACTCATTGTATCAGGCATCGTCAAAATCAGTTTATAGCCTTTCGCTGCTGAAACAAAAGCCAATCCCACACCGGTATTGCCGCTAGTAGGTTCAATGATCGTTGCTCCGGGTTGTAAGACACCTTTCGTTTCAGCATCCTCAATCATAGCCAATGCGATACGGTCCTTAACACTTCCCGCAGGATTAAAAGATTCAATCTTTACAATCAGACGGGCTTTCAAATCATTGTTTTTATTATAGTTACTAAGTTCCAATAACGGAGTATTACCTACTAGATCCGTCAATTTCTTTGCAATCTTTTCCATATATATATGTTTTTAAATTTTCTTGTTTCAAGATATGACAAAGATAGTGCAGATTCTGTTCAGGGGAAATACCATAGATGTGGTAATTTCATACCACATCTGTCTGACTTTCGATCTAGATACTACAATAGGAAGTCAGCCCTCATAGGACTAAATGTATCAATCAGTACACCTGCTTCCAGACAAACACATCCATGAGGCTGGTCAGGTTCTACATAATAACCGTCGCCCGTAGAGAGAATTTCTTTCCGGTCACCAATGGTCAGTTCAAACTTGCCGCTTGCGACATAAGTAGCCTGGCTATGATAATGTTGATGTACAGCCCCAACGGCACCTTCCTCAAACTCCACCTTCACCATCATCAATTGCCCGTCATATCCCATCATCTGACGGCGGATTCCCGGAGCTGGTTTCTTCCAATCCAATTCTTTCTCAAACTGAAAAGTATCACTACGTGTTTTCATCTTCCAATCTCTTATTATTTATAACTATATTATTTAAACCTCTTCACATAATCTACAATCAGATAGCAAGCCGGACCGAGCACCTGACCATGATCGAATCCTTGCATCTCATACAACGTCACTTTCTTATTACCTATACTTTTCAGGACAGCTTCCAACAGCGCATTTTCTTCATATCTTGCCGCCATCTCCAGATGCTTGTCCCCCGTTATCAGTACAAGAGGGGCTGTTTCCTTGCGGGCCTTATTTACCGGAGCATATTCATCAACCACCGGAATACCGTTAGGCAAACCACGTTCCTTACGAATAGTGAAATGTGTCACCGTCTGACCACTAACCGGAAGATAAGCAGCCACACTATCAGCATCTACTCCATATGTTGCCATATATTTTTTATCCATCGCCAGAATCAATGAAAGATAACCTCCCGCAGAATGGCCGGAAACAAAAATGCGATCCTTACGTCCACCGTACTTCTCGATGTTCTTGAAAACCCATGCTACAGCTTCAGCTGCATCCTCAATATAAGCAGGATTCTTCGCCTTCGGACTTAAACGATAGTTTACCGCCACCACTGCAAACCCTTGTTCTGTCAATTCTTTGGGAATAAATTTACTTCCACCTTCCATACCCCCACCGTGGAACCATACGATAGTCGAAAAATCCCTCTTATTTTCGGGATAATAAATATCAAGTTTACAACGTTCCAGACGATAAGCGTCCATTTCAGAGTCAGGGACATAAGATATATCTTTATCGGTACAATAAGAGTTCTGTGCTTGAACTATGCATGCAGAAAACAAAAAGAGAAGAAAGCAAATCTTTTTCATAATTTTATTCATTTTCAATGATTCAGTATTACATTAACTATCAACCTAAACAGTTCATTCTTTTTTCAGACAGGAACAAAGATAAGACCTTATTCCAAGAACATAAGCAAAAAAGACTAAGAAAAGAACTCTTACTATTGATTGGGTAAAGTTCCAACTTGGACAAACGCTATTCAATTTACCACTTCAAAATAATAAAAGATCACTTATTGATATTGCTTTTAACAATAACTTTGGCATTAATAATATCCCGCTTATCAATGTACAATTCAGGTTTCTCACCTGCGCTTTCCACCAAAGCTTCAATGGTGATACATTCATCCGGCAACCATTGTTTAAAATATAGGGTGTTATCTTTCAACTCGGCTATACTATTGTCTGTAGCGGATATTTGAATAATCTGTTTTATATTTCTCGTATACAAAGGAAGTCCATGCCCTTTAGTCACCAAAGATGACTGGATTCCCTCACCCACAATATTCTGATTTCCTGTATTTTTTAGCATATAGCATATTCTCCAAAGATTTTCAATGGGCGTCATATCTTCATACTTCACAAAAACTGCAAGGCCCGGAACATTCGGTCTTTGTGTCAATAACGTATTTTCCATACAGTAAATTGTCACTCTGGTTTTTCTTCTTGACATGTGTGCCAAAAAAACAGTAAATAGTGCGCTGATAATAGCACAGATTATAGAATTTATAGTTCCCATGGTATATCTATTTTCTATTTGTTAGCCTGATTAACTGCTGTGTACAATACTCTAACTGTTCATTGACAAACTCCAGTCTCTTCTCTAATTTTTCAATTCTTTGCAAAGTTGCTTCTACATCAACTTCCACTCTTTCAATCTTCTCCTCCACATATTTGACAGTCTGCCAATCATACTTATTGTTTCGAACCTCCTCCTGTGTAGCAATATAAGCCGGGCAACTATTTTCCTGCCAAACCTGTTCACCACTAAGAAACCCCTTATAAGTGTTTAAAAGCTGTTCGACCATTGTATCCGAAAGTTTATAAATACCTTTATTCGAAATATATCCTTTACGCGCATCCATAAACAAAGTCTGCGTCGTCTTCCTGTCTTTTCTGAAAACAAGAATAGCCGTAGAAATAGCCGCACCATAAAACAGATTTTGCGGTAACTCAATAACCGCTTCAAGCAAATTATGCTCAATAATCTGATGCCGTATCTTACTTTCACTAGTACGAAACAAAACCCCCGCCGGAACCACGACAACAGCCCGCCCATTAGGTTTCAAACTTGCCAGAATGTGACTAATATATGCCCATGTAGCCTGACTTCTAGGCGGAATACCATATTGAAAGCGTCCATAACGATCAAACTCTGCTTCCTCTGTTGCCCACTTATCTGCAAATGGTGGTATAGAAGCAACAATATCAAACCGCTTTAACCCGCCGTCATCCGTCAGTTTAGGATTACTAAGGCTATCTCCCCAAAAAAAAGTGGAATCTTTGAATCCATTCAACATCAGATTCATTTTTGTCAATGCATATTGATTCCAGTTTGCCTCTTGCCCGAAAATATTAGCTCCCCTGATTCCAACCCTTTTACCAACTTCAACTAGCAGAGTACCACTGCCGGATACCGGATCGCACAAACTATTATTATCTTTATTATCGCCTATCAATTCCGCCACCAAACCAATAACCTCTTTAGGAGTAAGGACATTATTTATCTTCTTACCCGCCTCTTCGGCAAAAATGTACAATAACAGATTATATAAGGCACCGATATCTATTAACTTGCCAGCATCATCTGTTAATGTCAGTTTCTGAAAAAAATGAAGAAGTTCACGCAATTTACTCAATCTCTCATCCGTATCTCCCAATATATTACTTTCGAAGTTGATAGCTCTATTAATTTCATAACCTTCAATTACGCGGCTGTTCGCTTGCTCTAATTCATAAAGAGCAACATTTATCAACTTGCCAAGCTCCAGCGAGCCAAGTTCTTTGTAAAGATAGTCAAAAGAGCTACGTTCAGACACTAACAACCGAAGGAAAGGTTTATTCTCATCTGACTGAAAAGAGTCATTTGATTTGTAGTACTCACTTGCAGATTTCAGAAATAGCAAAGCCAATACATAATCCTTATACTGGTTGACAGAAAGCGTTCCACCTAAGATTTGTTTCGCCTTACCCGCTATATAATATGCAATTTCTATCATAACATATTTCATTTTAAAGAATCCATCAACAACTGTTCCTGCAAACTCCGTTTTAGTTCATTGATTTCACTGTAAATACTTTCCCCCTCTCTTCTCAATTGATCCATCTGTACAATAAGCTGTTGTGTCTGCATAGAAGGTATGCCGATCTGAAGATCACTTAGTACCGATTGAGGAATTACCTGAATTCCTGTACCTACCGATGATTTTTTTAATTTATTAAGAACAGATGGGGTATTGAGAAAACAGCAAAGAAATTCTGGTAGTATATCTTTTGATATAATACGTATAATAATGAATGACGAAGAAGCTACCATTTTTTCCACTACCCCATCATACAAAAAACAATAATTAGAGGCTCCTTTAGCCGCAAACAATAAATCATTTTTCCGTAACCTGTATTGGTCACCAATCCCCCTATCCACCACTGTAGTGATCCGACTGTAATCAGGTTTACTCCTCGGATTAATATCCTTAACCTGCAAATACTTTATATCACCTGCCGGATCGCTTTTCATATATATGCCAGATTGCATCATGGCAATATCACTTATTCTCTTTATATCCTTTGATGTTATATCCATATCCATACAATACAGTCCCTACTTAAATAAGCTATTCTAAAAAAGTTAAAGAATAAATTTCAGTTATCAATTCAATTACACTGCAAATATATCACTCTTTTTGATATATCAATGCAATATAAGGAAAATAAAAACACAAAAAATGAAAATTACTTTTATAACCTCTTCTTATTAGAAGCAATATCAAGTAGAATCCCTACTAAATAAGAATAAGTAAATATCAACTGAAAAGATATAGTTACATCTTATCCGTTAATACCTGATAAGTCTGATTATTCCAGGAGGTAGTAACAGTAACTTTCTTATTATCTACCCATCCCCACAGCTTAACACTACTATTTTGCTGGGGTATCATGTGATCTCCCATCATAGCAGGTTATTTAACCTTTCCCTGTATAAAAGATGAAAAACAGAAGCATAAAATCAAAATACTTAGAAGCTTTTTCA
>QWCN01006877.1_pt1 | contig 30721 bp, 26 predicted proteins | sample 1972711 | NCBI WGS metagenome assembly QWCN01 (sample SAMN09866707, study PRJNA288562) | Human gut metagenome isolate term1_stool, whole genome shotgun sequencing... | isolation source: gut | host: Homo sapiens | place: USA: California
TGTATGTGCAGTTGCTGCACTTATATTAGGTGTGGGAAGTGCAAGATTTTCTGCACTTGCAGGTCAGGGACTGGGTGCTAATATAAGAAAGGCTGAGTATGAGAAACTCCAGTCTTATTCATTTTCTAATATAGACCATTTCAGTGTTTCGTCATTGGTTACACGACTCACAAGTGATGTAACTAATATCCAGAATGCTGTATCGACAGGAATGCGTCCATTTGGACGAAGTCCGGTAATGCTGATATTTGCAACGACTCTGGCATTCCAGATTAATTCAACACTGGCACTGGTTTTTCTTGTAGCACTGCCAGTTCTGGCAGTCCTGCTCATCATAATAATCATTAATGTTGGTCCACGATATGGAAGAATGCAGGGAGCAGTTGACCTTGTAAACAGGTGTATAGAGGAGAATCTTACAGCAGTAAGAGTTGTTAAATCATATGTGCGTGGCGATTACGAAATTGAAAAATTCGGACACGTTAATGATAATCTGAAAAACGAATCAGAGAAAGCATTTGGAATAGCTGTACTTAACATGCCTGCTATGCAGTTCGTTATGTATTCTACAATTCTTGGTATTCTTCTTATAGGCGGAAGACTGATTAATTCAGGACAGATGATGATTGGACAGCTTACTTCTTTCTTGAGCTATGTTCTTCTGATACTTAATTCACTTATGATGATGTCAAATGTGTTCCTTCTTATGACAAGGTCACTTGCTTCTGCAGAAAGAATCATGAAGGTAATTGACGAGCCGATTGATATAACTGATGAGAATGCAAAGGACATTGAAGTTAAGAAGGGTGAGATTGAATTTAACCATGTCTGGTTTAAATATAAGGATACTGCTAAAGAATATGTTCTGTCAGATATTTCATTTCACATTAATGCAGGACAGACAGTCGGAATAATCGGCCAGACAGGTTCATCAAAGACGACGCTTATCCAGCTTATTCCAAGACTTTATGATGCAAGTAAGGGTGAGATTAAGATAGATGGAATTAGTATTAAGGAATATCCGGTCAGACATTTAAGAGATGCAATCTCAGTTGTATTGCAGAAGAATACGCTGTTTTCAGGCTCACTTATTGATAACTTAAGATGGGGCGATGAAAATGCGACTCTGGATGAGATTAAAGAGGCCTGCAGCATAGCATGTGTTGATGAATTCATAGACAGGCTTCCTGGAGGATTTGATGCAGAGATGGGACAGGAAGGTGTTAATGTATCAGGCGGACAGAAGCAGAGAATATGTATTGCAAGGGCAATATTAAAGAAGCCGAAGGTTCTTATTCTTGATGATTCAACGAGTGCGGTTGATACTGCAACAGAAGGAAAGATAAAAAATGCACTTGCAAAGAAGCTGCCTGATATGACTAAGATTATAATTGCACAGAGAATATCGTCAGTGTGTCAAGCAGACCAAATAATTATTATGGACGGCGGTCGTGTGGACGCAATCGGAACACACGAAAGCCTGTTAAGGACTAATAAGATATATCAGGAAATATATGAATCACAGAAGGAAGGAGCTGATTTTTAATGGCTAAGTATGTTGGATATAAAAGACCAAAGGACACTAAAAAGACTGTTAAGCATCTCCTTTCATATCTGGGCCATTATAAATGGGCATTTCTGCTTATAGCAATTCTTGTATTTATAAGTGCAGGTGCAGGAATTATGGGAACATTTTTAATAAAGCCTGTAGTTAATAATTTTATCGTGCCGGGCAATATGAAGGGGCTTATCATTGCTGTGTGCGGAATGGGTGTCATGTATGCGTGCGGTGCGCTCTCAACGCTTGGCTACAACAGGCTTATGGTGCATACTTCCCAGAAGGTAGTAAGTGAGATTCGAATGGACCTTTTTAAGCACACACAGAAGCTTCCGTTAAAATATTTTGATAATAATACACATGGTGAGATTATGAGTCATTTCACTAATGATGTTGATACGGTTCAGGAAGCAATGAACAATAGTTTTGCCATGGTAATACAGAGCTTTCTTACGCTTTTTGGAACTATAACTATGATGCTGGTATTAAGTGTAAGGCTGACTATTATTGTTGTTGTTTTTCTTATTCTTATGTTCATCTTTATCAAATACAATGGTAAACGCAGCAAGAAATATTATCACAGACAGCAGGAGAGCTTCAGGAAGGAATCAACTAATGCGCTTGCATATTCGGGAATGCTTATTCCTGTAATTGTAAGCCTGTCGTATTTTAATTATGCGCTTTCTGCCTGTGTTGGAGGTATATTTGTAATCAAGGGAATTATGGACCTTGGAAGCATATCGGCATATCTTGTGTATGTAAGACAGAGTGCCATGCCATTAAACCAGTTCACACAGCAGATTAATTTCATACTTTCTGCACTTTCGGGAGCTGAGAGAATATTTGACATGATGGACGAGGCGGAGGAGCTTGACGAAGGAAAGGTAACTCTGTGCAATGTCATTAAAAATGCGGATAATACCCTTACAGAAACTTCTGATAAGACAGGATTTTTTGCATGGAAGCTGCAGGCAGGGGAGCTTATTGAGCTTAAGGGTGATGTAAGATTTAACGATGTTGTGTTTGGATATGTGCCTGAAAAGAAGGTACTTAATAAGATTTCGCTGTTCGCAAAGCCAGGACAGAAGATAGCATTTGTTGGTTCGACAGGAGCAGGAAAGACTACTATTGTTAATCTTATAAACAGATTTTATGATATCCAGTCAGGTACGATTACTTATGACGGCATTGATGTAAAGGATATTAAGAAAGATGACTTAAGGCGTTCTCTCGCAATGGTAATCCAGGATACACATTTGTTCACAGGAACTATTGCAGATAATATAAGATATGGAAAGCTTGATGCAACTGACGAGAAAATCAGGGAAGCAGCTAAGATTGCCAATGCTGATTCATTTATAACAAGACTTCCACAGGGGTATGACACGATGCTTACTGCTGACGGCAGCAATCTGTCGCAGGGACAGAGACAGCTTCTTGCGATTGCGAGAGCAGCTATTGCCAAGCCTCCGGTGCTTATTCTTGATGAGGCTACAAGCTCAATTGATACAAGAACAGAGCGGCTTATTGAGAAGGGCATGGATGCAATAATGGAGGGGAGGACTGTATTTGTTATTGCACACAGACTTTCAACAGTACGAAATTCCAATGCTATAATGGTTCTTGAAAAGGGTGAAGTCATTGAACGAGGTAGCCACGATGAACTGTTAGAGCAGAAGGGAAGATATTACCAGTTGTATACAGGACAATTTGAGCTTGAGTAAGAGAAAGGGATGAAATATGGACAAGAAAACAAAGAATGTATTTTTTGATATAGAAATGTTAAGAAGAAGACTGATAAGACCATATTTTATAGAACTTGGGCTTACAGTTGGCCAGGGGCAGCCAAGGATTCTTAAGGAATTAAGAGAACATGGGATTATGAACCAGAAAGAGCTTGCAGATGCTTGTCTTATGGATGTAACTACAATGTCAAGAACATTAGACAGAATGGAAAAGGATGGTCTGTTAAAGAGAGAAAATAATCCGGCAAGCAGAAGGTCGTGGAATGTGTCGCTTACTGATTATGGCGCACAGAAAGCTGATGAAGTTATTAGGATATTTAACAGAATTGATAATGTTATATATAATGGATTCAGTGAAGAAGAGGTGCAGACACTATCTGTTATGGCAGACAAAGTTGAGAAAAACCTCTGGGAGGCAATTAAGAATGAAGAGCAGAAATAAACTTATTATCAGATGGGTGTTTTATCTTCTGGGATTACTGATACTTGCACTTGGAATTATGCTTAATACGAAAGCTAATCTTGGTGTTTCACCAATAATTTCAGTACCATATTCGATATCTCATATCATAGGATTTAACTTCGCCAATATGACGATGATTGTATATTTTATCTTTGTTTTAATTGAGATGATAATGCACACTGTGTGGTATCTTACAGACAGAAAAGAAGCTAAGTATATTGGAATGTATATTATAAGAGATGCTTTACAGATACCGGTAAGTATAGTATTTACCCGCTTCTTGAATGTGTTCTCAGCACTTATTCCATCTGTACATAACAACATTGTATTACAGATTATAGTATTGCTGCTTGCTGTATTATTGACAGGAATAGGAGCAGCAATGTCACTGAATATGAGAATTATACCTAATCCGGGAGATGGAATTGTACAGGCAATAAGTGATACTACAAGGCTTAAAGGCAGAACCGGCAAGGGTGTGGGCTTCTGCAAGAACTGTTTTGATATATTCAATGTCTGCACAACATTTTTAATAGGACTCTTTACCGGACATATACTTCTTGGTCTTGGACTTGGAACAATTCTTTCGATGATTGGCGTTGGTCGTGTAATTGCAGTGTTTAACAAGCTGTTCAAGGAGCGCATGAAAGCTGTTGCTTTTGATTATGTGGAAGAGTAAGAGACTTGAATTGCAGGTTGAAAACCTACTGGATAGAGATGAATTAGGAGATTAGTAGGTCAATTGGCTGTGAGATGTATGGCATGTAAGGTCTGGAAACCTACTAGATAGAATGATATCTGAAATTTAGTAGGTGTTTTGGAGATGAAATCTGTCTTTGAACAATAGAATAATTATAAAAAGACCTACTATATTCGATGAGAACATCAAGTTGGTAGGTCTTTTAAGTAAAATTCATATGTATTTGTAAGAATTAAACCTACACAATTAAATACCATGAAGCTTTTGGTAGGTTTTGTCACTTATCCAGAGACAGTGAAATGTATCATCCCAAAAAAATGTAAACAGTCAACATTTCATTCAATAAGAATATGATTACAGACTTACCTTCTTATCAAGAAGCACGGCACTTCCGAATGTGCATGCAACCACCATTAATAACTGGAATATGGTAGCTGGAAGGCTTGACATTAATGCCTGGGATAAGCTGTCTGGATTCTTATAAAGTTCAGGCAACAAAGAAGAAATCTTAATTGTTGCATATGCAAGGACACAGAATAATACAACTGAGATAAATCCTTTAATCTTCTTGTTCTGCAAGGCAGTTGAAGATAGTGTTATGGCAAAGTATGCAAGTGATATAAGGAAGAAGAAAGCTATAAGGAATGATATTATTCCAGCTACAATATTAATAATTATGTTGACAACATCAATACCCATAATCTTTAACATTTCTGAGAAATTCTTGAGTGCGTCAGCCAGGTCGCCAAAGACACCAGCCATCATGAATATATCAAGAACTCCAAAGCCGATGAATATTGCTGAAATTCCTATTCCAATAATCAGTGTATAGAGCAGCTTTGATGTAATTATGCTAAGAGATGAATTAGGTGTCATGAATATCAGGTAACTGCTTTTGCTTGAAAGTTCTCTATAATATGTTACAACTCCAAATATAAATACAATAAAATAACTTACAGAGGCAGCTATTATTAAAAGTCCTCCGAAAAGGCTTGTATAGTTAAGATTTTCAGTCAGGCAGAAAAACATAAACAGAGCCTGAAGTACACAGATAATACCTGCCACGATTCCTATACCGAGAAGATTCTTTCTCAATTCGTATTTTGTTAATTTTAACATTGAAGATTCCCCCTTTTAATATGCATAAATGCGTTTGTACTGGTCAACGATTGACATGCCCGAAGCTGTTCGTAAATTTTCAGCATCTCCCTGTGAAACAATAACACCGTCTTTGATAAATACTGCGTAGTCAATAACAGCTTCAAGCTCATCAACAAGGTGGCTCGACATGATGATAATCTTATCAGGTGAAGCCTTGCTGATTACCGCATTGATAACCTGCTCTCTTGCAACAATATCAACACCGTTAAGTGGTTCATCAAGCATAATAACAGATGCATTTCTTGAAAGATTAACAGCAAGCTTAAGTTTAGCCATCATTCCTGATGACATCTTGCTGGCTTTCATGTCAGGCGTAAGCTTCATCTCATTAAGATAGTTGTAGTACTGGTCAAGTGAGAAATCCTCAAAGAAATCATCATAATATTTTCCAATATCAGCACAGCTCATATAGTTATAAAAATAACTTTCAGTAGGCATATAAGCTATGTGTTTCTTAGTTTCTACTCCTATTGGAACACCTGAAAGAGTGATGTCCCCGGAAGTGGGTTTTACCAGACCTGCTATCATCTTCATTAAAGTTGTTTTACCGCTTCCGTTAGAGCCGAGCAGAGCGTATATTCTGCCAGGCATGAAGTCGATGGAAACACCATTAACGGCAGTCATCTTCATATACTTTTTAGTAACATTTTTACATTGCAGCATAATTAAATCCCTCCATATTTTATTCGTGATAATTCTTAATGAGATTAATAATCTCATCTTTAGAAAACCCAAGGCTTGTCATTCCGGAAACGAAAGTCTCAATCATTTCACTGGAAAGTTCTGCCTTTAATGTATCAATCAGATGCACATCCTCTGATACAAATGTGCCAAGACCTCTTTTGGTATAGCACAGACCACACTGTTCAAGTTCATTGTATATTCTTGCAGCAGTGTTAGGATTGACCGTGTACTGTACGGCAAGTTCCCTTGTCGAAGGGAGTTTGTCGCCAAGCTTAATCTCTCCGGTAAGAATTCTTCTCTTAATGTCATCAATTACCTGAAGATAAATCGGTGTATTAGCCTTATAATCCATAATCCCTCCTCCTGTAATAGGTAATGTACACATGACGCGTACCTGTGTACTAGCACAATAGTACACTATAACAATATAACTGTCTACAGGAATAATAAAAATAGTAAAATTTTTAAAAATGGTGTATGATAACTTAGAAAAAATGTAGAAGGAATACAGTATTTATGACGGTTCAGCAGGCATATAAAATATTTGATGTCAGATCAGATATTACTAAGATGGAATTGAAGAAGCGGTACAGACGGCTTATGCATATGGTGCATCCGGATGCTGTGCTAAACAGAGATAAATCAAACAAAGAAAATGTATATAGATACAGTGCATATGAAATTAATGAAGCATATACTGTTCTTTTCAATCAGACTGGGCAGGAATCATTGAAGAGTAACTATAAATATGATTATAAATATTCCGAATATGATGAGAAATATTATGGCACTGATCAGGAAAATGAAGAATATGATTTTACAGCTCCAGAGAATGAACATGCCTTTTGCCAACGCAATGTGTATCATTATGCTGAAGATTACAATGGCAACAACATTGGAAGATTTAAGGTTGCACGAGGCAGATATATGTGGATGCCAGATGAGGATTTTAAGTTGTTTCTGCGCAGTATATATGAATGTAGTGAGGAACTTCTTAACAGAATTGATGAAGAAACAGGAAGAGTGCATGATTCAGAATACAAAATCATATATCAGGCAGAACTTGCATATCTGTTAGCACAGCAGTTTACTGCAACATCAGATACATTGGGAAATATTCTTACATCAATTGATGATGCTGCAAATGTATTTTATGTCGGAGCAATGCTTGAAATGTCACCTGAATCTGGATTTATCAAAGCTGGAATGAAGCTGTTTCCGGCAGGAATAAAAAAGCATAGACTGTATTTAATGACTCGTTCGGGAAAAGAAGCGGGATACATATCATTTAAAGATGACAGATTATATTATGTGCTTATTCCGATACTTGAGCAGAAGCGTGCAATGGTAAAGATAGAAGTATCTTCGAAGCAGGACAGACATAATACAATGGGAGAGAAGAAATATAAGAACATTGATTTGTGGGTTAAAATCGGAAATGATGCAACATTTCCTGAAAATATTAATATGAGAATTGAAGATTTGCTAAACAGATACCGTGAAAGCGTGTAAAAGTGGTAAGAAAAGCGGTCATATCAGAACATAATCTGATGTGACCGCCTTTATCATTTAATTCTTAGGCTGTGCATCTGTGTTGTTGTCCTGGCTGTCTGACTTGGCTCTGTCAAGCCACACACCAAGTCCACAGGCAGCAACAGCAAGAACAATGACGATACCTACTGTTATATTACCTAACATATTATTATTCATCCTTTCAAACTTAGTCAAACATAGATATTCCAAAACGAAGCTTTCTGTAAAATTTATATACAATGGTTCCGAAAATACCCACAGTTATTCCAACGGTGGATGCAACAGATACACCTCCACCCAGAATAATACCGATTATCATTAAAATATTCATATTTATTGCCTCTTCATATAGTTGTTTAATGCTATTAATAATATACATAAATAATGTATTACCAGAAAATGTTCTGATTTAATGATAATCTGTTATTTTTTGCCGTCAGTCTGATGGATATAATTAAGAGTGACAGTAGTGCTGCATGTGATAGAATCATGCATTACGCTTGTCGATTTGAAATAGATACTGATACCGATAGCTGCACACAGACCGCAAAGTAAGAATTGGAATATGCGTAATACATTGCGTGAATTGCTTCTGTCTGCTGTAAGATTGGTGATTGATGTTCTCACAAGCCCGAGCATTTCAGTTGTACATGGCATGGTATCACTGACAGAAGGCTCAGGTGTAGCGAATACCTTAGCTTCTGATACAGAAAAAGAGTCCACTTCAGGAACAGATACATTGGCTCTGTCAAGGCACATGCCAACAAGGAAGAAAGTTATTATAAATATGCAGCTTAACAGTCTTTTAAAGCTCTTTTTCATAAGAACATCTCCTTTCCAAAGTGAATCCCATCTGCTTTACTATATCATATTCAGCAGAGGGAATAAAGAGAAAATATATGTGAAAATGTATATTTTACAATGTTTGACAATCTAATGTGAAATAGGTAAAATACATATAAATATATGCATTTTGGAACATGAAAATGCATCGTGAATCAGGAGGAATTTAATATGGCATGTTTTATAGTACCAGGTACTGAAGCTATCGTTACAACAGCGATAACTAAGATTGTTGAAAAGAAAGAGAAGAAGGAAATATGTTCGTGCGAGACAGAAGGTGCTGTAGAAGCAGTTAAGGAAGAAAAGTCACTTCCATTTTCTAGAAAGTTAAAGTGGCTTAACAATATGCTTTGGGGTGGTACAGCTTTACTTGCATTCGAGCATGTATGGCATGGAGAAGTTACTCCTTTCTTTCCATTCTTAACAGCAGCAGGTAATGCTCAGGATGCTGTGCAGATGCTTAAAGAGATGGCAACTGCCGGTGTTGGCATGGCAGTGGTTGTTACAGCTGTGTGGGTCGGCATGGTAGCAATAGCTTCCGGAGTAGAAAAGAAAGCAGCTAAGGAAGCAGAAGTTAAAGGATTGGAGAGATAATTATGACATTACTTATAGCTGTATTCGCAGCGGTTATAACTACTATTATATGGTACACTAATGACAAGCGTTCTCAGTTAAAGCTAGGAACACTTGCGCTTATGTACTGGGGTGCATCACTTATGTGGATGGTAGATGCAGTTGTGGAATATATTGAACTGGGGGCAGAGTTTTTTACTCCGGCATCATCAGATATGCTTAATGACGCATTTTTGGGCTTATCAGTGGTAGCTTTCGGACTTATCATATGGATTGTCATACTTATGGTTAAAGATCCGCTTGGAGTAGTACGCAAGACTGTACTTAATAAGTAAAGAAGATTGTTGGAATATGGATTTTAAGAGAAAAGAACTTGCTAAAAATGCTAAGAAGAACTTAAAAAAACATTACTGGCTGTTAGTAGCAGTCTGCCTTTTTGCGGCTTTCATTGGCTCTGAATTTACAGAGACAATGGAAGCCTTTAAAAGTTTAGGAACAGTTAACAATGAAATTCAGGGTGCAGCATCGGTTGAAGCAAATGTTGATACTGTCGCTAACAGTTCGATTGTAAGTTCTGTGGTTCAGGCAATGGGCGCAGTAATCACGGGTGACGATGATTTTGGAAGGACGCAGTCTGATGCGAAGGTTTCAGAGGCCAAAGACAATGCAACCAAGGTATTGGGAAGAACAAGAGGAGTATTTGCATCTTTAGTTAATGGTATAACATCAGGTGGAATTGTATTTACATTTGTGGATTCACTATCATCAGTCATAAGTTCAAGAAGGGCAGTAGTGCTTATACTTCTGATAGTGGCACTTATGGTATATGTGTTTATAACATTTTTTATCAAGAAAACTTATCTTGTTATATCAAGAAGAATAGTGCTTGAAACGCGCACATATGATGCTGTTCCACCTGGAAAGTTTATGTTTCTTCTCCGGGTAAAAAGATGGATGAAGGCATCGTGGGTGCTTATTGTCAATAATGTATATGAAATATTATGGTCACTTACAATTGTAGGTATATTTGTGAAGCATTTTTCATACATGCTTGTGCCATACATTATCGCGGAGAATCCTGATATGAAGGCAAATGAGGCTATAACCTTATCAAGAAAGATGATGAAAGGCTACAAATGGAGGGCATTTCTGTATGGATTATCATTCATTGGCTGGACAGTGATTGGAATGGCAACGTTAGGAGTTGTAGGAGTGCTGTTTGTGAATCCTTATAAAGCTGCATTTTATGCAGAATTCTATGCAAATGTAAGAGCAGTATATCTTGAAAAAGAACCGGAGGCGGTTAAGTGGCTTAATGATTCATATCTGTATGAAAGACCATCAGAAGAGCAGCTTAAAAATGTATACGCAGATGTATATGAACTTATAGATAGTCCGCAGCCACAGATTGATTTTGATGATTACCACAATTCGAGAATAGGAAGATTGAAGAAATTAAGAGTATTTTTAGCCAACACATTTGGCATAATACTTATTAACAGCAAGGCAGAGCTGGAATTTGAAGAAAAAAAGAAGGAAATGCTTCGTATGAGTAAGAATAAAGCAGAAGCAGTTGGAAAAGCCTATCCTGCCCGCCTTTTCAATCTTAAGGAACACAGAGTTGACCTTGAAAATACAGTGTATATGCGTAATTATTCAATACCATCGCTTATACTGATATTCTTTTCGTTATGTTTTGTGGGATGGATATGGGAGGTTACGCTTCATCTGATATCGTCACATACATTTGTAAACAGAGGTGTTCTTCATGGGCCATGGCTTCCTATATATGGTTCAGGTGGGATACTCATACTGATATGTCTTAAAAAATTAAGAAATAAGCCTGTTGTGGAATTCTTTGCATCAGTAGTTTTATGCGGATTTGTTGAATATTTTACATCGCTGTATCTGGAAATCAGCTGCGGAAGAAGATGGTGGAATTATAACGGATATTTTCTTAACCTTAATGGAAGAATATGTGCGGAAGGTCTTTTAGTATTTGGACTTGGCGGAGTTGCAATTGTATATATTATTGCACCGCTTCTTGATAATTTCTTCAGAAAGATTAAACTGAGGGTTGTTGGTGCAGTGTGTGCGGCATTGATAGTTGCATTCGTTGTTGACATGGTATATTCCAAAAAGAATCCTAATACGGGTAAAGGGATATCAACATTTAATGATAATACACCAGAATATATGCTGGCAGAAATGTATCAGGGGGCAGAGGACAGGTATGAGGATAGAATATCTTTTAATCAGAAATTTTAAATCAATCAGAGAACTTGAGATTAATGATATTGAAGATGTACTGATTCTTGTTGGCAGAAATAATGCAGGAAAGAGTGTGGTTCTTGACGCAATAAGAGCGGTTACCGGGGATTATGAAGTTTCATTAAGAGATTTCAATGATAACGAAGGTAATATAAGCATTACAGTTCGCATCAGTATTGAAGATGAGGATCTGGCTGTATTGTATCAGAAGGGACAGGTCAGTTCTTTTAAGCATTATGACTTGTGGTATAAGGATTTTTGCAATAAACTTATTCTATGTTGATCACGAAAGACGCAAGTCATCAATTCAGGAAGATCTTATTATGCTGCAGGGTGGAACCGAATATGCAGATCTTAAAGATAACGTGTGTATATTTGATAAGCATAGGATGTGTAATCAGTGCTTTAATTGCATAGGAATCATTAACCGCAAGAAACCGGAACAACTATCTTTATTAGAAACAGCGAGACTTATGCAGTATAAGCTGTTTAATTTTAATCTGGCTAATTTTGAGAATAAACTTAATGAAAAATTTAAGAACAATGGTGGCATAGGAGAAAGAATTCATTATCAGATTACATTTGATGCAGAAAAACTCATGCATGTTGATACAATTGTTCACAATGAAATGCGTGACACTGATGGGGATGTCAATGACCTTTCTGATGGACTGAACAGTATCTACATCCTGTCACTGCTTGAAACCTATGCGGAATATGGAAGTACTGTGCCATACATTATTCTGATTGAAGATCCGGAAATATATCTTCATCCTCAGTTACAGAAGATAGCAAGTGAAATTCTGTACAAGCTTTCAAGAAAGAATCAGGTTATATTCTGCACGCATTCACCGCAGATGTTATTTAACTTTACTACAAGACAGATTCGTCAGGTGATTAACGATAGAGATAATAATACAGTTGCTACTCCGGAGGCGGATATTGATGATATATTAGATGATCTTGGGTATGCTGCTAATGACCTTATGAATGTGAGCTTTGTATTTATAGTGGAAGGAAAACAGGACAGAAGCCGTCTGCCGCTACTTCTGGAGAAATATTATTCAGAAGTTATAGATGAGAATGGCAATCTCAATCGTATAGCGATAATTGCAACTAACAGTTGTACAAACATCAAGACTTATGCCAATCTGAAATATATAAATACATTATATCTTAAGGATGAGTTCCTTATGATAAGAGATGGAGATGGTAAGGATGCTGACCGTTTAAGAGACCAGCTTACCAATTACTATAAGCAGCGTGCAAAGCAGGATTATGGTAATCTGCCAAGAGTAACAGACCGTAATGTGCTTATATTAAAATATTATTCATTTGAGAATTATTTTCTTGACCCTGAGATAATGACTAAGATAGGCGTTGTAAAAAGTGTAGACCAGTTCTATGATATATTATATGCCAAATATAAAGAATACCTGTACCGCCTTGTCAGCACTAAGAAAATGTTAGAAAAACTGAATATAACAATTGAGACAAGACAGGACATCATAGACAACATGGAGAATATCAGAAAATATGTCAGAGGACACAACCTGTATGACATATTCTACGGACGTTACAAGGGTGAGAAAGAAAATGCAATATTAAGAGCGTACATAGACGCAGCTCCAAGGGAGAATTTTGATGATATATTCGATGCAATTGATAATTTTGTGTACTTTAATAATCGTAGGAATGATTAAATTGGGTTATGGGCAAGAGGGCGTACAACCGCCGAGGTACTTCTATATAGTGCATATCCTAATGAATTGCCATATATGAAATGAATAACAGCCGTGGCGTCTGTATATATGATATGTTCGATTTATTCCGAATCGTGTGTGAGTTAATGCCGCTATCTATAAAAGTTCAGTGCTGGAAATCTCGTTCAAGCGAAGCACGTTTGATTTCCAGCACTGTAATAAACTCTATAGATGGCGGCATTTACTCACACTAGATGCAGGAATCCATGAGAACATGTCATATATACAGATGCCACGGCGTCATGCACACTTATGAATACCAATATTTAGTTGGATGACTTCTTAATTAAATCAGAATACCAATAAGCGGAATCTTTAGGAATTCTCTGTTGTGTTTCATAGTCTACGAATACTAACCCAAATCTTGGGTCGTAGCCGCTGTGCCATTCGAAATTATCTGTGAATGACCAGTGGAAGTAGCCGAGTATTGGAACACCGGCTTTGTAGGCTTTCTCAAGCTCTGTGAGATATCTTGTCAGAAAGTCGATACGGTTGCTGTCGTGGACTTTGCCATCAAGACTTATGATATCGTTGCAGGCAAGTCCATCCTCAAATATATATATTGGAAGATTATATCTTTCATACAGATATCTTATACCATAATTCATAACACCGGGAGTTACAGGCCAGCCAAGAGCTGTTCGTGGACTGCCTGGTTTTTTGTTAATATGGCCGGCTGCATTTATTTCATGTCCGTTATATACATTTATGCCAAGATAGTCAATTGGCTGATGTATCAGTTCAATATCGCCATCTTTTACGAATGGCAGTTCTTCATAATGTCCGATTTTTTCAAGACCAGGTTCAAGATGTAATTCTGTACCAGCAATGTCAGGATATCTGCCAAGACATGTCATGTCGCAGAATATAGTATGGTTAAAAGTCATGTTGCCTTTAACTATATTGAAACATTCAGCTCTTGCAGCATCAATGTCTTCATCACATTCTTTTGAAGGATAGCACAGGTCACCAGTGCTGGAAAAACCGGTTTTTACAGGCTGTTTTGCAACGGCACGCATCTTAGTGACAGCAAGACCGTGAGCGAGTGCAAGATGGTGGATTACAGACAGGACAGATACTGCGTCAAGCTTCTTACCTGGAGCATGAAGTCCAAGCATGTATCCGAGTCCGGATATAATCTGTGGCTCATTGATGGTGGCGATATTAGTTACACGGTCTGAAAAATGTTCGCATATGAATTCAGCGTAATCAGCAAATATGAAGGCAGTCTCACGGTTGAGCCATCCACCTTTATCTTCAAGTGCCTGAGGTAAATCCCAGTGATAAATCGTTATGAATGGTTTGATATTATTTTCAAGGCATAAGTTTACAATCTTATCATAGAAATCAAGTCCGGCTTTGTTGTAGCGGATATTGCCGTCAGAATCCTTAACAATTCCATCAGGAAATATTCGTGACCATGAAATTGAAAAGCGGTATGCCTGAATACCAAGATTTTTCATAAGTGCAATATCCTCGCGATAGCGGTGATAGTGGTCACATGCTTTATTGCCATTCTCATCATGTGCAATATTACCCGGTTTATTAGAGAATGTGTCCCAGATAGAAAGACCTTTGCCATCTTCGGTAAAGGCTCCCTCTATCTGATAGGAACTAGAGGCGGTACCCCATAAAAAGTTCTTATCAAACATAATAATTCCTTTCTGTATAGTTGTCATATGTTAACAGTTACATTATATACTTTAGTGTCTTTATTATATGGAACAGTGTTGCCACTGATTTCACTGCCATTGACAATAAGAGAAGAAACTCTTTCGTGCTTCTCATTGCTGATAGTAATGTTATATACAGCATCTCTGAATTTTCTTGTAATTGTCAGATTCTTAATGGAATCAGGCAGACAAGGGTCAATGGTGAGTCCTTCAAATGAAGCTCTTACACCAAGTATATATTGAGATATACTTGTAAATGTCCATGCAGCGGTGCCTGTAAGCCAGCTGTTTTTGGCTTCACCAAATCTTGCGGCATCTTTGCCGGCAATCATCTGTGAATATACATAAGGTTCGGTTCTGTGTATCTCACTTATCTCTTCAAGATATGCCGGACATATTTTCTTGTATGTTTCGAATGCTCTGTTCTTATCATCAACAACGGTTTCAGCAATAGATACCCACGGATTATTATGACAGAATATTCCGGCATTTTCTTTGTATCCTGGCGGATAAGAAGATACCTCGCCAAGTTCAAGGTGATATGACCTGTAAGCTGGTTGTAAAATCATGATTCCATACTTAGTATCAAGAATTTTTTCTACTGAATCCATAGCTTTCTGTGCGAGTCCTTCTTTGACACCTATACCTGCCATAACACAGAAGCCCTGTGGTTCAATGTATATCTGTCCATCTTCACATTCATGTGAACCAACCTTACGGCTTTCGGCATCATATGCACGAAGGAACCATTCACCATCCCAGCCTGCATCAAGAACAGCTTTATACATGTCATCAACATGGGAACGTACAGCATTTTCTTCCTCTGTAAGACCTGATATGTGGCATATGTCTGCATATTCATTGCCATATTTTACATACATTCCAGCGATAAATACCGATTCAGCAACAGGTCCTTCTGATGGTCCGGTAGTCTGGAAAGATTCACCCGGAGCAGAAGAGAAGCAGTTTAAGTTAAGACAGTCATTCCAGTCAGCTCTTCCGATAAGTGGCAGCTTATGCGGTCCAAGATGAGTAGTTGTATAATTAAAGGATCTTCTTAAATGTTCCATAAGCGGCTGTGCCTTACCTGCATCGCAGTCAAATGCTACATTTTCATCAAGAATGCTGAAATCGCCTGTTTCTTTAAGATATGCAGCTGTTCCTGCAATAAGCCATAAAGGATCATCATTAAAGCCAGAACCAATATCAGAATTACCTTTCTTAGTTAATGGCTGATACTGATGATAAGCACTTCCGTCCTCAAACTGTGTAGCAGCAATATCAAGAATTCTCTGTCTTGCTGAATCAGGAATAAGATGTACGAAGCCAAGTAAATCCTGGCAGGAATCTCTAAATCCCATACCACGTCCGGTTCCAGACTCATAATAGGAAGCAGATCTTGACATGTTAAATGTTACCATGCACTGATACTGATTCCATATATTAACCATACGGCAGAGCTTCTTGTCTTCTGTGTCAATAATATAAGACGAGAGAAGATGAGTCCAGTAATTTTTTAAAGCAGCAAGAGCTGTATCAAATTTTGCCGGAGTGTTGTATTTTTCAAGAAGGGCATATGCAGGTTCTTTGTTAATGATTCCGAATGATTCCCACTTCTTATCATCAGGGTTCTCTGCATATCCTATAATGAATACATATTCTTTCTCTTCGCCCGGCTCAAGGTCAATATCGATTCTGAAAGATCCAACAGGTGACCATCCGCTTGCAATAGAATTATAAGATGTACCTTCTTTAACAGCTTTAGGCATTGCAGGACTTCCGTATGTACCGATGAAACTTTCTCTGCTTGTATCGAAACCGTTGGCAGCAGTGCTGACGGCATGAACAGCATAATGGTTACGCCGCTCACGGTATTCTGTCTTGTGATATATTGCTGACATGGCAGCGGTGCCAATATTAATCTCTGGCTGAACTTCAACTTCGCCTGTGCTGAAGTTACGCTGGAAGTTGTTGCAGTCATCAACTGCATTCCATAAACAGAATTCTATATAAGAATATACAGATAAATGTTTAACAGAATTTCCTGTGTTCTTAATAGTAAGTTTATCAAGTTCACAATTATCTCCAATAGGAACGAGAGCAGTCTGTGTAGTCTTGATGTCATTCTTGGATGAAGAAATCACTGTATATCCAAGTCCGTGACGACATGTATAATCCTCAACTGGTGTCTGGGATGGCTGCCATCCAGGATTCCATATGGTATCCTCATCTTTAATATAAATGTAGTGGCCGTTGTTATCTAAAGGAGAATTATTATAGCGATATCTTGTGAGTCGGAGCAGCTTGGCATCCTTATAGAAACAGTATCCTCCGCCGGTATTGCTCTTAAGACTGAAAAAATTCTCACAGCCTAAGTAATTAATCCATGGCAATGGAGTTTCTGGTGTGGTTATGACATATTCTTTATTGATGTCATCAAAAAAACCGAATTGCATATTATACCTCCTGTACACATATAATTTATAGAAAACGATTAAGTGCATTAAGGTACAAGTTCTAATATTGATTTTATAGTAATAAGTATATTTTAAGGCTTGAATTAAATCAATGATTATTTCGAATTTGAATAAGAATTGGTAGAAATGCACAAAAAATACGATAATTTATAGAAAAATAAGTAAAATTTACAAAAGTGCTTGCATTTATATCTGATATGGGTTATAGTAAAGCTACGAAAACGATTAAGTAATGCATGAAAGGAATGAATCTATGGTATCTATGAAAGATGTTGCTGTAGAATGTGGGGTTTCAATTGCTACAGTAAGTAAAGCTCTCAATGACCATAGTGACATCAGTGAAGAGACACGCAGGAAAGTTAAAGAGGCAGCTAACAGACTTGGATATTATCCGAATTCAGCAGCCAGAGCACTTAAGACGAACCGTTCATATAACATAGGAGTTCTTCTTAATAATGGTCTTGCACATGAGTATTTCGCCGAGGTTCTTGAGAGTTTTAAGAATGAAGCAGAGAAGAAGGGATATGATATTACATTTGTAAGCAATCACTCTAAGAAGATGACTTTCTACGAACACTGTTTATACAGGAATTTTGATGGCGTGCTTCTAGCTTGTGAGGATTTCAGCAATCCTGAAATCTATGAAATGGTTAACGGGAGATTACCAGTTGTGACCATCGACTACATTTTCAATGGCAGTACATCGGTCAATTCTAACAACGTGAAAGGGATGAGTGAATTAGTACGTTACGCGTACAGCAGGGGACACAGAAAGATAGCTTATATTTATGGAAACGTTGAATCAGAGGTTACGAAAGAACGTCTGGCAGCCTTTTATAAGACAATGGGTGAATTAGGGGTAGAAGTTCCAGATGAATACATTAAAGAATCAACCTATCTTGATTCAATAAAAGCTGAGAAGCTTACATATGAGCTGTTAAAATTAAAGGAACCGCCAACATGTATTTTTTATCCGGATGATTTATCTGTGGTTGGTGGAAAGAATGCTATTAGGAATATGAAATTGCATAGTCCGAAGGATGTGTCTATTGCAGGTTACGATGGAACAAGATTCTCGCAGATGTTAAATCCTAAGATTACAACAATTCGTCAGAATACCAGGGAAATCGGCAGGATTGCCGCAGATGAGCTTATAAGTGCTATAGAGAATCCCAGGGCAACGATAGTAAAGAGGGTTGTTGTAGATGCGGAACTAATCGAAGGGGAAACAATAAGAAAGATAGGAAACTAAAGGTGTCGTCTAAGATTTATGGAGGGTTTTTTATGAAAAAGAGATTATTAAGTCTGGCACTTGGTACAATGATGGTGCTTTCCACATTAGCAGGTTGTGGATCAAAGGATGGTGGTTCGGCAGCAGTTAATACTAAGCCTGAGGAACAGGGTAAGGTACTTAACATTTACTGCTGGAACGAAGAGTTTAAGAGCAGATTTGAAGGATATTATAAGAATGTTCCTTCAGATGTTAAGGTAAACTGGGTAATTACTCCTAACGAAAACAACGCTTATCAGAATGCTCTTGATGCTGCATTATTAAAGCAGAAGGATGCAGCAGCAGATGATAAGATTGATATGTTCCTTATCGAAGCTGATTATGCTTTAAAGTATGTTAATAGTGATTACACACTTGATGTAAAAGATGTAGGCCTTACAGATGATGACCTTAAGGATATGTATCAGTACACAAAGGATATCGCAACTGACAGCAAAGGAAAACTTAAGGCTACAACATGGCAGGCAACTCCAGGACTCTTTGCTTACAGACGTTCTATTGCTAAGGATGTTCTTGGAACAGATGATCCGGATAAGGTTCAGGAAGCACTTTCAACTTGGGATAAGTTTGATAAGGTAGCTGAACAGGCTGCTGCTAAGGGTTACAAGATGCTTTCAGGTTATGATGATTCATACAGAGTATTCTCTAACAATGTATCAGCTCCTTGGGTTGATTCTAATAACAAGATTGTTATTGATGATAACATTATGAAGTGGGTTGATCAGACTAAGAAATATACAGATAAGGGCTATAATAATAAGTCATCTCTTTGGGATTCAACATGGGCAGCAGATCAGGGACCTTCTGGTAAGGTATTCGGATTCTTCTACTCAACATGGGGAATTAACTTTACACTTTTAGGTAACTCACTTGCTACTCCTGTTAAGGAAGGTGGTAAGGAAGAAGTTGGTAACGGTATCTACGGCGACTATGCAGTATGTGAAGGTCCACAGAGCTACTACTGGGGTGGTACATGGATTTGTGCAGCAGCAGGAACAGATAACGCTAACCTTGTAAAAGATGTTATGAAGACACTTTGCTGTGATAAGGCTACAATGAAGAAGATTACAGAAGATACTCAGGATTACACTAATACAACATCAGGTATGAATGAAATCGCTAGCAGTAACTTCAAGTCAGATTTCCTTGGTGGTCAGAATCATATCAAGTTATTTGCTAAGTCAGCTCCTAAGATCAGCATGAAGAATATTTCTTCTTATGACCAGGGTCTTAACGAAGAATTCCAGAAGGCTATGAAGGATTACTTCGATGGCAATGTAACTAAGGATAAGGCTCTTGATAACTTCTATAAAGCAGCTATTGAGAAATATCCAAACCTTTCAAAGTAATTAGTAATTGCTAGTCATTAAGGCACAGTCATTATAATAAGTATGTTATATGGCTGTGCCTTTTTATATGGCAGGAATGGAGATATGTATGAATAAAAAGAAGAAAAAGTTTGTAAGCTATGCAAAATGGGGATACATATTTCTTATACCGTTCTTTGCAGTATATATTGTGTTTTCATTAATACCACTGATATCTACATTTTATAATAGTTTTTTTGAGAACTATATGGTTGGACTTATGCAGGTCGGACCTAAGTTCGTTGGATTTGACAATTACAAGGCCATACTGTTTAACGGTGATACATTGCTCTATCTGAAGAATACAATGATAATGTGGCTGATGGGATTTATTCCCCAGATTCTTATATCATTGCTTCTGGCGTCATGGTTTACAGATCTTAGATTAAGATTAAAATGTACAGGATTTTTCAAAACTATAATCTATATGCCTAATTTGATTATGGCATCTGCATTTGCCATGTTATTCTACGCAATATTTGCAGATCAGGGTCCAATCAATAACATGCTTAACAGTATGGGATTGCCTACATATAGATTCCTTGCGGAGGTAGCAGGAGCGAGAGGACTGATTGCTCTTATGAACTTCCTTATGTGGTTTGGTAATACAACAATTATTCTTATGGCTGCCATCATGGGCGTTGACCCTTGTCTTTTTGAAGCAGCAAGAATTGATGGTGCTAATTCAAGACAGATATTTGGAAAGATTACACTTCCGCTTATTAAGCCTATTCTGGCATACACACTTATTACATCATTGATTGGTGGTATCCAGATGTTTGATGTTCCTCAGATTCTTACGAATGGTAATGGTAATCCGGATAGAACAAGTATGACGGTTATCATGTATCTTAACAAGCATCTTTATAGTAAGAATTATGGCATGGCAGGTGCGCTTTCAGTTATTCTGTTTATTGTAACAGCAGTACTTAGTATATTTGTATTTAATTATATAACAAAGGATATGGAAGCAGCAGGAATCAGAAAAGCTAAGAAGAAAAAAGCAAAGGAGGCGAAGTAATATGAGTAATTCAGGTAAAGCCTCTGCAAGTGCTGATATTAAAGGCGCTAATGCTGGAGTGAAAGACAGGATAATACTTACAACAGAGAGAGTGTTATGTTATATTGTACTTATTCTTATAACATTTTTGTGCCTTTTCTCATTCTATGTACTTATTATTAATACAACAAGATCACACCCTGATATCCAGAAAGGATTCTCGTTCCTTCCAGGAAAGTCGTTTATAGTCAACATGAAGAATGTTCTTGCTAATGAGAATATTCCGGTTATTAAGGGTATGTTTAACAGTTTGTTTGTTGCGGCATGCTCAGCAGTTCTGTCGGTGTATTTCTCAGCACTTACAGCATTTGCTATTCATGCATATAACTTTAGGCTAAAGAAGTTTGCATTTACATTCATTCTTCTTGTAATGATGGTACCAACACAGGTATCAGCACTTGGATTTGTTAAGATGATGGGAGACTGGAATCTTCTTAATTCTTACATACCACTTATTGTACCTTCAGTTGCAGCACCTGTAGTATTCTTCTTTATTAAGCAGTATATGGACAGTGTGCTTCCAATGGAACTTATTGAGGCAGCGAGAATTGATGGCGCAAGAGAGTTTAGAATATTTAACCAGATTGTTCTGCCTCTTATGAAGCCAGCTCTGGCTGTTCAGATGATATTTACTTTCGTTTCACTTTCAAAGTTCATTGTAAGAGGTGTTACACTTGGTGGCGTTAAAGGTTAGATATGCTTTTAGATTTAAAAAGAACCGTCCTGATTTCAAGGGCGGTTCTTTTTGCGTCTTGCATCGTGCACTTTGGTGATATAGCTGCTATTTAGAAAATATATTCTATGTATCTATCAAGATGTTCTCCGGCTTTAAGAACAGGTGATGGAAAGTTATTATGATGCATTGAGTCAGGAAAAAACTGAGGTTCAAAGCATATGCCATGCTGATCGTTATATGGTAAATTGTATTTACCAGTACAGTTACCTATATAATTACCGTTATATAGCTGCAATCCTGGGAAGCTGGTCTTTACAGACATGCTTATACCTGCTTCGGGATCTGTTACTTTAGCGGCATATTCATATGCATCAGAGAGAACGTAATTAATATCAATATAATCTGTTCCAACTCTTCTTGGTCTACGGAAATCATACATTGTTCCTTCAACAGGCAGAATGTCACCCGTGGGGATGTTGCTGCTGTCTACAGGGGTGTAGTAATCTGCTCCTACAGATACTATATAATTACAGACATTCTTTACCCCAGAAAAATTAAAGTAACTATGATTGGTGAAGCTACATACTGTATCCATATCTGATACTGCGTCATAATGCACAAGTATTGAATTCCTGTCAGTAATAGTAATTGTCTGGGTAACTTTAAGATTTCCAGGGAATCCATTCTCAAGATGCGGGCTGTTAAGTGTGAGAATGAGAGCCTCAGGATTAACATCATACTGCCACATACATTTGTTGAAGCCGTGTCCGCTGTGAAGAGTGTTATTACCTTCGTTGGCAGGAAGATGCCAGTCTTTGCTATTAAGAGTTATGCATGCTCCTGCAATTCTGTTGGCGAATCGCCCCATTGTCCCGCCGAAGTTCTGCTGGTCATAATAATATTCTTCCGGTGTATCATAACCAAGGATTATGTCGTGTTTTGCACCAGCTGAATCAGTCACGAACATTGACTGGAATGTTGCACCATAGTCTGAAACATAAAGCGATATGTCATTATATGAAAGCTGAATAATATGACACATTGTACCATCGGGGAGAAGCCCCCATTTTTTGACATTATATTGCATAAATACTCCCTTCTGTATATATGATTAATACGAACAATAAATATAAATTAAGTATACCATTTTATACAAAGAAGTTCTATGTTTTTATATAAAAATGTGATATATTTATTTATATGTCGGATTAATATATTTAACTTAGGAGTGCAGCAGATTATGCTATGGACAGATTTGTTTTACATGATTGTCATAACTACATTTACGGGTAGCGTACTTACTGTTGCATGGCTTATAACTTCATATTTACTTGATAAGACAGGATATCTTAATATGTCATACAGACTTGGAAAAGTTGTTGTATTGTTCTGGATAATTCCGGTAATGTATTACGCGATAAGAATGATTGACCGATTAAGGTTCGTGTGGAATGGTTACGCATTTGATACATCACCGCTTATTATTAATGTGACAAGAGCTGTTGCTATTGTGTGGATAACAGGTCTGGCTGTTGCAATAATGATTTATGTGTTTAAGAGATTCAGAATTTTATCAATAAGGAAAGAATCATTTGCCTGTAATAAGGAGATGAACAGGATTTTCTCTGCATATGTGACAGGAATACACAGACCGTGTGTTGTTGTTAATGCAGATTATTTTTCTGAGAAAGAGATGAGAGTTGTATTTGCACATGAACTTACACATGTGGTTCATAATGATATATGGTTCAGATATCTTCTTGCGGTGGCAAGTATACTTAATTTCTTTAATCCGGTTATATGGATTTTTTACAGAAGATTTATTAAATATGCTGAGTATGCATGTGACTTTTCTGTTTGTATGTCAGAGAATGGACTACATGAATATTATGAAACAATATTTAATATTGCTGTGAGAAATAATAATCTTTATGACATTCTGTCTGCAAGTCTGTATGAAAATAAAAGCAGTTTAAGAGAAAGAATGGAGCATGTTATGAAGAGTTATTATGTTAAGAAAAGACCAATGGCTGTTGCAGCAGCTATACTGACTTTATTTGTTATTATGAGTTCTGTTATGGTGGCGGGAGCAGCTACAACCGTAACTGAAACATCAGTTAAGGTTGCGGAGGTAACTGCTGATGAAAAAAGAGAGTTACAGGTATCAAGAACAGAATATTATGAGGCTGCTGATTATGAAGATTCAGCTGTTACAGATATGTATGAAGAAGATGTTAATCCTGATGAAATAATGCCATGTGCTTCAAATGGTACAATCTCATGGGATGTATATGCCGGTGTAAGGAGGTCAACATCAAGCTTTCATGCATCTTCTGGACAGAGGATAGTTTTAAGTGTATTTTCGGTAGAACCATTTCATAGCGTAAGAGCGGGAATTATACAGCCTGATGGTTCTAAAAGATATATTATTGCCAATGGCAATGATTCACATGTATTTGAGCTGACAATGAGCGGCTCATACAGAATATATATCCAGAATGAAACAACAGAGATGGTTCATGTTGAAGGAGCGTATTCTACACATTAATTAGTATTTATTAGTTGAGGTTGAGAAGATATGAAGATTTTGCATTGTGCAGATATTCATCTGGATTCAGCGATGACGGCTAATCTTGATAAAGATAAGGCAAGAGAACGCAGGAGTGAGCTGCTGGCATCTTTTAAGGATATGGTTGGATATGCTGTGAAGGAGTGTATCGGGGTTGTTATAATTGCGGGGGATTTGTTTGATACAAGGAACATATCAGTTGGAGCAAAGAAAGAAGTATATAATATAATAATTAACAATCCAGATATTACATTTTATTATCTGCAGGGTAATCATGACAATGGAAGTTTTGTGTCGTATCTGGATGAGATTCCTGCTAATCTTCGTATGTTTGGAAAAGAATGGACAAGTTATAACGCCGGTATAATCAATAATGGCAGTATTACAAAGGATATTGTTATTACCGGCGTGGAACTTGACAGTGATAATGTTGGTAAGATATATGGAAGCCTTTCTCTCAATGCAGGCAATTATAATATTGTTGTACTGCATGGGCAGGAGGCTTCTCATGTTTCTAAGAATAACGCACAGATAATAAGTCTTAAGGATTTAAGAAACCGTGGAATTGATTATCTTGCACTTGGGCATGTGCATGAATATTCAAGTGACAGGCTGGATGCCAGAGGAGTGTATTGTTATCCGGGATGTCTTGAGGGAAGGGGATTTGATGAGGCTGGAGAGCATGGCTTTGTAGTGCTTGATATTGATGAAACTTCTGGAAGTTCTGATACATATTTTGTTCCATTTGCAAGAAGAAATATTTATGTTGCACAGGTTGATGTTACAGGGTGTGAAAGCACATTTGAAATTGAACAGAAATTAAGCAGTTTTCTTAACAATGCAGGTTTTACGAAAGATAGTCTGGTTAAGCTTGAACTTATAGGTGAATTGGATGTTGAATGTGAGAAAGATACGGACTATCTGTGTAAGCAGTTTGAGAACAGGTTTTATGCATTTAAGATAAAGGACTGCACCGCTTATAGGGTTGATTATATGTCTTATGAGCATGATGTTTCACTTAAGGGAGAGTTTATTAGAAATGTTATGGGGAGAGACGATATCAATGAACAAGATAAAGCTGTAATTATACGATATGGATTACAGGCATTGCAGGGGGAGGAGATAGTCTGATGAAACTTATCAGTTGTACAATCGAAAATTTTGGAAAACTGAATAATGTTACATATGATTTCTCTGGTGAATGTAATACGATATGTGAGGATAATGGCTGGGGAAAGAGTACACTTGCATCATTTATCCGTGTTATGTTTTATGGATTTAAGAATGAAAGCAAGAAGAAATTAGTCGATAAGGAAAGAAATCGTCTTATGCCGTGGCAGAAGGGTGTTTATGGTGGTGAGATAGTATTTGAAACAGGTGGAGTGGTTTATTCACTTAGAAGAACCTTTGGAAAAAAGCAGGCGGATGATGAATTCCTGCTTGTAAGAAAAGACACTAATGTTGAATGTGATGATTTTTCGTGTGATATTGGAGAAGAATTGTTCAAGATAGATGCACAGTCTTTTGAGAGAACTGTGTTTATAGGTCAGAGTGATTGTGTTACGGCAACTACTGACAGCATAAATGCTAAGATTGGAAATCTTGCAGATAATACAGATGATATTAATAATTTTGAAACTGCTGTGGGGAGACTGACTGCGGTGCTTAATAATATAACAAGTACGAGGTCTACAGGATCTATATCTAAGAGAAAATCAAGAATAACAGAGCTTGCTGCCAGGATTAACAATTATTCACAGACAGACAGAATTATTGAAGAGCAGACAGATATAAGAGATAATCTGTGTGCTAAGAGAGAAGAACTTAGAGCTGACAGAAAGAAAATGCAGGAACAGCAGAAGCATTTAAGTGTGCAGAAGGATATACAGGCATTGAAAGAGAAGTATCAACTGCTTGATAAGGAATGTAATAATAAGAAGAACGCATTTGAGCAATATGAACATTACTTTAATGGGGAACTGCCTGAAAAGGAAGATGTACACAAGCAGATTGAAATCTTTGATGAAGCAGGAAGATTAAGTGGAAAATTCACACACATTGATGATAATGACAGTAAAAGGCTTGAACAACTTAGAGGTATGTTTGAACAGGGGATTCCTGACAGTGAAACTATTGATGAATGGCAGAATGCTGCAGGACAATTAGATGAACTTAAAGAAGATGCTGCTAAGAACCGTTTGTCTGATGATGAACTGGAAAAACTTGAAGGGTATAAGAAAAGGTTTGCTAGAGGAATTCCCGATGAAAACAAAGTCGGGAAGATTCATGATATCTGGATCTCAGCACAGAACAAGCAGAATTCTATTGTTGGCAAGGAAATGAAGCTGGATCTTGCAAGAGAGAATGAACAGGCAAGACTTGAAAGAGCTAAGTTATATAAAAATTCATGTGTGCCGGGAATTATAGCTGGAATCGTAATGACCGTAATAGGCGGCGTGCTTGTTGTACCTGTAATGGAAGTTGGAATTGCCATGATTATTGTAGGCTTGTGTATGGCAGCAATATTTTCAGTTATTGGAACTGTGAAGAAGAAACAGCATGATAATGAATTTATGAATATAAGTGCTGAATCTGATAATAAGCTTAAGGCAATTGAAGCGGATATTGATGATGATAAGAATTTTATCAGCGGAACGGAGAATGTTGTAAGGCAGTTCTGTGAAGAATATGAGATTACATTTAGCAGAGATAACATTGCATGGGAGCTTTCGGGTTTATGTCATGATATAGAAGATTATCGTGAACTTGAGAAACGGGCGGCTGGTCAGGACAACGAATTATCTGAACAGATAAAACAGCTTGAGAACAGGCTGGATGTATTTTTGAAACAGTATAATTGTGCCACTAATGGTAATAATTATAGTCTGGCAATTGAACGTATAAGAAATGACATAGCGGACTATAAAAGAATTAATCAAGAAATGTCTAAACAGGATATCTATAGAAATCAGTATGAGCAGAATATGTCAGGTATTAAATGCTTTCTGAGAAAATATATTAAAGGCTTTAAGGGTGAGGAAAGTGTTGGAGAAACACTTAGAAACCTTGACAAAAAGCTTGATGGATATTATCGTGCTAAAAGTGAGTATGATAATGCAATGATGATTAAAGCTGATTTTGAGTCAGAGAATGATATCAGTATGTTCACTGCACAAAATGATGCTGATAAGATTTCACTGGAAGATATAGCGTCAGATATGACACGGATTGACAACATGATTGAAGAATATGCACAACAGATATCTCAGTGCAATAAGCAGTTAGAGAATCTTCAGATTCAGGCTGATGAGTGTGAAAACTGCAGGCAGGAACTTAACCGGCTTACTGATATTCAGGAAAGCGAAAAGAATAAAGAGAGATTGCTGAAGCTTACTAAACAGATTATGGAGGATTCAAAGCAGTCTTTTACTTCTGAATATATGGGACCTGTTATGTCAGGCTTTAGGAAGTATTACACTATACTTACTGGCTGTGAGCCTGATGCATACAATCTTGATGCAGATACAAAGCTTACTGTCATGGAGCAGAATATGCCAAGAGATATTGGATATCTTAGTGCAGGAAAGCAGGATCTGGTTGGAGTATGCATGCGAATGGCACTTGTTGAGGCAATGTATAAAGAAGAGAAACCATTTCTTATATTTGATGACCCATTTGTCAATCTTGATGATAATAACATTAAGGGGGCTATGAAGCTTCTCGACGAGATTGCAAAGAATTATCAGGTTATATATTTTACTTGCAGTGAAAGCAGAATACACAATTAGTGTAGGATATACATTTATTAAGGAGAGATACAATGGAAGAAGTTATTCAGTATGTACCTAATCTGTATGCAACCTTCTGGGCACTTATACCACCACTGGTTGCTATCATATTAGCGTTAATTACCAAAGAGGTTTACAGTTCACTTTTTGTAGGAATTGTAATAGGAGGACTGTTCTATGGAAACATTTTCCAGAGCGGGTTCAGTTTTGAAAAATCAGTTCTTCATATATTTGAAGATGGTCTTGTAGGAGTATTGTCGGATCCCTACAATGTAGGAATTCTTGTGTTCCTTGTTGTACTGGGAATCATGGTGTGCATGATGAATAAAGCAGGTGGTTCGGCAGCGTTTGGAGAATGGGCTGGAAGACACATTAAAACAAGAGTTGGGGCACAGCTTGTTACGGTGCTTCTGGGAATTCTTATATTTATTGATGATTATTTTAACTGCCTTACTGTTGGAAGCGTTATGCGTCCGGTAACAGACAAGCATAATGTTTCGAGAGCAAAGCTTGCATATCTTATTGATGCAACAGCGGCACCAATCTGTATTATTGCACCTATATCTTCATGGGCAGCAGCGGTAACAGGTTTTGTTGAGGGTGAAGATGGTTTTGGAATATTTATTAAGGCTATTCCTTACAATTATTATGCATTATTTACTATTGCAGCAATGATTCTTATTGTAGCGTTAAAGGTTGACTTTGGTTCAATGGCAGTTCATGAAGCAAATGCAGCTAAGGGAGACTTGTATACAACTCCTGACAGGCCATATGCTAACGCAACAGAAGATGTAATTAAGGGACGCGGAAAAGTGTTAGATCTGTTATTTCCAATTATTACACTTATAGTATGCTGCATAATTGGAATGCTATATTCAGGAGATTTTTTCAAGGGAGTAGGTTTTGTTGATGCATTTTCAGGAAGTGATGCTTCGGTAGGACTTATGCTTGGAAGTTTCTTTGCACTTATAATAACAATTGTGTTCTATGCAGTAAGAAGGGTACTTTCATTCAATGAGTCATGCTCATGCATACCGGAAGGCTTCAAGGCAATGGTACCGGCAATCCTTATTCTTACATTTGCATGGACACTCAAAGCAATGACAGACAGTCTGGGTGCTAAGGAGTTTGTTGCCGGACTTGTAAAAGGAGTATCGGGCGGCTGGTTAAGTATTCTGCCTGCAGTTATATTTCTGGTAGCGGTATTCCTTGCTTTTGCAACAGGAACTTCGTGGGGAACATTTGGAATTCTTATTCCTATTGTTGTAAATACATTTTCAGGAACGAACCATACAATGATGATTATATCAATCTCAGCATGTATGGCTGGAGCTGTCTGTGGAGACCATTGTTCACCAATATCAGATACTACAATTATGGCTTCGGCAGGAGCACAGTGTAATCATATGAATCATGTGTCTACACAGCTTCCATATGTAATTGTGGTTGCAGTTATTTCTTGCGTGACATATGTTATTGCAGGATTTGTACAGAATCCTGTTGTTCCTCTTATTATAGGTTTTGTTATTCTTGTAGGTGCATTTATTGGTATAAAATATATTAATAAGGGTAAGAGTAATGAATAATATAAAGGGAAGCCTGATACTGCTTCTTGCTGCATTTATCTGGGGGACGGCATTTGTTGCACAGGCAAGTGGTGCAGGAGCAGTTGGGACATTTACATTTAATGCTGCAAGGTCTATAGTAAAAGAAATAATTCTGGAAAAGTGATTAATACAGAGAATGAAAGCCATTTACAGACATGGCCACTGGGTGCGGGCATAATATGTGGAATTGTTTTATTTGCAGCAATGACTTTCCAGCAGTATGGAATAAGTGTATATCCACAAGGCGTTGCAGCATCAGGAAGGTCTGGATTTATAACAGCGACATATGTTGTTATGGTTTCAGTGGTTTCGGTTTTTATGGGTAAGAAAATGCACTGGATAATAGGCGTTTCTGTTGCAGGATGTGTTGCCGGAATGTATCTTTTATGTATGTCTGGTGGTGTATCAGGAATATATCTTGGAGATGTCCTTGTGTTCCTGGGTGCAATATGCTTTACAATACACATTCTGGTTATTGATAAATTTTCAAGTGCTGACAGCATGAAAATGTCCTGCATACAGTTTATGGTTATTGCAATTATTTCAACATTTGTTATGATATTTACGGAAAATGTTACATTTGCAGGAATTAAAGCTGCGATTGTTCCGATACTTTATGCAGGTGTATTGTCAAGCGGTATAGCATATACTCTTCAGATGGTTGGCCAGAAATATGCACAGCCTTCGGTTGCGTCTATTGTCATGAGCCTTGAATCAGTGTTTGCGGTGCTTGCTGGCTGGATTGTACTTGGGGAATTGTTAAAACCAAAAGAGATAATGGGGTGTGTACTTGTGTTTACAGCGGTTATTCTGGCACAGATACCAGGAATGAAGAAGGGTGATACGAAATGAGAAAGAAAATAATAGGGATAATATTACTTGTGTTGATTGTGTTTGGCGGATATAAACTTTTTGCAAA